>Ga0315338_1000790_pt1 | contig 55351 bp, 58 predicted proteins | sample ASW8metaG_FD_204518 | JGI IMG/M metagenome (GOLD analysis project Ga0315338, IMG submission 204518) | Ammonia-oxidizing marine archaeal communities from Monterey Bay, California, United States - ASW #8 | ecosystem: Environmental > Aquatic > Marine > Coastal | place: USA: California | collected... | reverse complement strand
TGGCCGAGCCTTCCGAGATGAGCAGTCGCACCGCGCGTTCGCGGTCCTCCCCTTCGACATTCCTCTTGGAGAGCGGCGGCCCATAGGATGCTGCGCTGACGAGTCCCGCCCGCGCGCCTCTGGTCGTCGACATCGTCGAATAGTGACAGGTGTTGCAGCGCTGCTTGAACAGAAACGCCCCCTGCCGTTCGCTCACGTTCAAAGACGACAGAAAGTGGGTGTCGGTGACGCCAAGTACCTGCGGATCCATGCCCCATGCGGTGCGCATCCACTCTTCAACGTCGGCGGGCACGTCCAGCATGTCCGCTGACGTGCCCTGCTGAGCCAGCACGCCGGACGAGACGAACATGAGCACACCGAGCACCGCCAACACAGACTTCAGGGCCATGTATGTTCACCTCCTGAATCGGTTACCGTCGTCGATCGCAGCCATTGTAGCGCCGCGCGTTCGAGCTTGCGAGGAAAGCAGTGACGCGGCGTCGCAATAGGGCGCGCTCAAATGACCGAAACTCCGACGTAGATAAAGGCGAGTCCGGCCAGCACGCCAAGGACACCGAAGACGCGTAAGACTGGAGCGGGAATTGAGTTCTCCAAGAACCTGTATATGGCGTTGACGACTCGTCGCACGCTGTCCGGCAGAACACAGAACCAGAGGGCCTCGGCCGCCGCGAGCCATCCCACGGCGTAAAAGAATCCGGCCAGCGGCCCGTCGCCAAAGGGCAGGAGGAAAAGTGCCATCGCCACTGTCGCGATCACGACACCGAGTGCTCGACATCGGGCATTGGTCGAGAGGAACACTCGGTTGAAGAATCGGTTGAAGAAACGTAGTGTCGTAATCGGCGCGTATGCCAGCGGCAAGTTCTCGACAATGCTGCCAATCCCAACCACGATGCAGATGATCGCGAGTGCATCCATGAGTGTTTAACCTCCTCGATGCCAGACGATACACACCAGCGCCTTCTCTCGGCTAGCGCCGACCACAACAACACGGATGTAGACGCCGATCCTACCGCTAGCGGGCAGGGGCTTCAATGTGAGGAATTACGGCTCACGCGAGTGCGCGGCGTCCCACAGTGTGGGCGTTCAGACGGCGCAGGCACAGCACCTCGCCTATACTGTCAATCTTCGGCGGGGGCTATCATGACCCGACGAGAACGGCTTCACCTAAGAGAGGTACGAATTGGCGAGTTTTACAGAGCGGATGATCGGAGCGGCCAAGCTCGACGTGCATGTCTACGAAGAAGTGGAGACCGACACCAGTGCCACTAGCCAAGCCATGGGAGTCGTGCTTCTGGCCACTCTCGCTGGCGGGATCGGATCCGTTGGCCTGGGAACTGGAGGTCTTGGCTCGTTCATTACCGGCGCCATCGCGGCGTTGATCGGGTGGGTCTCCTGGGCCTTTGTGACTTACATCATTGGTACCCGGCTGTTGCCAGAGCCCCAAACACGCGCAGACGTGGGCGAGCTTATGCGAACCCTGGGGTTCGCTCAATCACCGGGTCTACTTCGCATTTTCGGAAGCCTCCCCATCGTGGGCCCCCTCGTCTTGAGTCTCATCCAGATTTGGCTGTTGGGTACCATGGTGGTTGCCGTCCGTCAGGCCCTGGACTACCACAGCACCTTCCGAGCGGTGGGTGTGTGTCTCGTGGGTTGGGTGCTTGCGAATGTGGTCGCTGTCGTCTTGCTACTGTCCATTGGAGGACTCTGACGTCGGTGCATAAGTTTTGTCGCTTTGAGGGAGGGCTCCGCCTACTCCAGCGGACCAGCCGCGAACACGACAAGGACAGCGACGACAATGCGAGGCTTACGGCTCACGCGGGTGCACGGCGTCCCCTCATTGAGGCGGCGGCGGGCGAGGTGGTGGGCTTCCGCGATCTGTCCCGGTCTGATTTGCGAGTGAATTGCCAGTTACGATGAGATCCGGCAGTTCGGCAATGCCTTCTGGAGTTCGGATATGCCTCGTCAGTGACCTGGGTTTCGCTGCGATCAAGGACCTTCAACGAAGGCAACCCAGTCCGGAAGCTCAGACCGAATCGGTGACAGAGCCAGACGGCGTGACTGATGATTTCAGGCTGACTGAAGTACGGTTGTCGCGGTCCGCCTTGCCATGTTCGGCCCGCTGATGGCACTGTAGACGTGACGTGACACCAGGAACCCGCCGCGAGTGCCGCCTGCCCGGGCAGGTCCACCTCGTCTCGCCGTGCGGGCCCATCTTCCCCCGCCCTTTCAGGACGTCCTCGACTATGCGTACCGGCCGGCCATCGAATCTGTCCGCCCCTAGTACGACTCACGGCGCGTGATTCGTCCTTGACACGACCGCAGGCCCGGTCACAATCAAACGTATTGAATGGCACGGCGAGCGGCAACCCAGTGGGCTGCCGGATCGACCGAGGAGGTCCCATGCGACGAACGTCTATTGCGGTCTTGGTGTCTCTGACCCTCGCATCTGTAGCTACGGCGCAGAACGGCGACATTTCCCGAACGCCGAGTGGGCGCCCCGACCTGTCCGGCTCGTATGACGTGTCGACGCTGACCCCGATGGAGCGGCCCGAAGACCTTGGCGAGAAGATGGCCCTGACGGAGGAAGAGGCCGCCGCGATCGCTGAGCGCATGCGGCAGGGGATGGCGGCCGCGAACCTACGTAGCGACCCCAACCGTGGCGCACCGCCCCAGGGTGGCGACGGGTCACAGGGGGCGTCGGGGAACGTCGGTGGCTACAACGCCTTCTGGATCGACCCTGGCGAGAGCGCGTTCCAGGTCGACGGCCAGTGGCGAACGTCGATTCTCATCGACCCCCCAGACGGTCGGTATCCCCCGCGCGTGACCCAGTCGGACACTCGACGCGGGGGCGGAGGGCGGCCGAACGACGGCAGGGCGTACTGGCTCGAGGCGGGACTCGACTCCGCCGGCCCCTACGACGATATGGAACAGCGCCCCTACGCCGAACGGTGCATGCTCAGCTTCGGCTCCACATCCGGTCCCCCGATGTTGCCGTCGCTCTACAACAACCACAAGCGGATCGTCCAGGGCGAAGACACCGTGATGATTCTCATCGAGATGGTGCACGACGCCCGCATCATCCGGATGAACGCCGAGCACGATCCGCCCGAGATCAAGAAGTGGCTGGGCGACTCGATTGGCTGGTGGGAAGGTGACACGCTGGTCGTGGAGACGACCAATTTCGTGGATCGTCCGGCGTTCGGGCGAGGCACTGGGAATATGACCGTCACGGAGCGCTTCCGGATGGAGAGCGCGAACGCCTTGATCTACACCTTCACGGTCGAGGACCCCACGGTCTGGACGGCGCCGTTCACTGGGGAGTACGCCTGGCCACGAAGCGAGAACAAGGTGTTCGAGTACGCCTGTCACGAGGCGAACTACGCACTCGAGGGCATCATGAAGGGCGCGCGGCTGCTCGAGGCCGAGTTTCGCGGGGAGGAACCGGAGGGGGTCGTCAACCCCACACGGTAGCTCGTGTCCGAAGCCGGGAAGGCCGACTCGAACACGAAGTCGAGGTCGCCGAGCCTTCCCTGTCGGCGTGACACAGTGGAACTCGATACCCACGATAACTGGGCGGCTTCAAGTCGATCGGGCAACTCTAGCGGTTCCCCTCGGCCCACGGCTTGGTGCAGAATCTCTTTCGGGTCGAGGGCCATCTGCTGCGGGCCGCTCATCACCGCGTGCTCTGCACCCGAGCGTTCATCGAGTGGAACGCGGTGACATGTGCGTCGTGCCCCAGTAGCCCAGGTCCGACCCGAGGGCGCACCGGCGACCTAGAAGCGAAAGAGTCGGGTCGCTTTGACGACGATGGCCCGATTCTGCAACCTGATCGATCGTGGGTCGAGTGTATCCCGCTCATCCGTGTACACAACGAACAGTTCGCTTCCTGGTTGGTACTCCCACCGAAACCGCAAGTTGGTACCCAGTGCGTCGAGGCTCGAGTTGTACTGCATCAACGCCGCCACGAACATCCGCGGAGTGAAGCTGTAGGTGGTCCGCGTCGAGATGAGTTCCGTCGTGAAGTCGCCCTGTGGCAGCTTGATCCAATTGAAAGACAGTGAGGGCTCCACCGACAACTGCGGCGTGATGCCGATGCGTCCGCTGAACCACCCGACGCTGGTGCGGTCGCCTCCCCAGAACCCGCCGCGGTCGAAGGTGAAGCCACCGGAGACCGGTCGCTGGGACGCCAAGGCGTAGACTACCCGGCTGTTCACAAAGGAGTACTCACCCACCGGAATGGTGATCGCCGGGGTGATGCCGAACGGTTCCTCGAGGCGCTCGTAGGTGTCAGTCACGCCAGCGAAGATGCGGTCGCCGTTCTCGAACTCGGTCCAGAAGAGGCCCTGTTGCACTCTGGTTTCGAGGAGGCCCGCACCGTTGGTGGTGTAGTCGATGCTGCCCTCCCAGGTGACCTTGCGGACCGCCTCGATCGACTGCGGACGGGGACTGAACCGCGCGCTCGCATAGTTGCGCCTGAAATCGTCGCGTCTGAGGAACCCGATTTCCGGCCGAAAATTGTCGCCGACGGCCAGGTGGTCGGCGATCAGTCCCCACCGGTCGCCACTGTAATCGATACGACCCCGATAGCTGAGGTCGTCTCCCCGGAGCCCCGTGGTTTGAGTCTTGGCGAGATAGGACATGACACTCAGGTTGTCGTAAAACGAGAAGAGGCCGTCGACGCCGAAGGCCTGATTCGAACCCCCTTCCCCCGGCAGGTTCGATCGGCCTGTGAAGATCGCGCCCACAGTGCTGCGTCGTAACAGGTCCCGCTTCACGCGGACGACAGAAAAATTTGTCGGGACGGACGCCGACACCATCTCCTCACGTGTCTGCACGTTGAGCAGACCGATGCTGTATGGGCCGGCCTTTCCCGTCAGACGCCCACCGGCGATGATCGGCACGGTCTGCCCGTCCTCGAGACCGATGCGGCGGCTGAAGAACACGACCGGTGCGGATTGGCCACCCCGCTGCACCCCCTGGAAGTAGAACGCCACGGGGCCGCCGGTTTCTCCGCCACCGAAATCGAAGATGCCTTGCCCCTCGAGGAAAAACTCGCGTTTCTCCGGAAAGAACAGACTGAAGCGGGTCAAGTTGACCTGCTGCTGGTCGACCTCCACTTGGGCGAAGTCGGTATTGACGGTAAAGTCTGCCGTGAGGGCGTCTGTGACCCCATACTTGACGTCGAAGCCGACGTCGCCTCCCCCCTGGTTCACCAGCGGAGGTGTTGCATTCATGTCGGTCGTGAGGTCGGTAATGCCATACGGCTTGATCTCGAGCCGAGTACCAGCCTGCGGCACGTCGAGACCCACCATGGTCGCCGCTGCCGACATCTTGAACAGCCCCTGATACCCATCCGCGGCCGGAATCGGGGTCAGGAACGAGACCTCGTTCTTCGACGCCGCGTTCCGCTGCAGGTTCACGCCCCAGGTCTGTTGCTGGTCCGAGCCATATCGCAGCGATTTGAAGGGAATCTCCATCTCGACCGTCCAGCCCTCGTCGAAGCGGGCGGTCTTGACGTCCCATACCGTATTCCAGTCGAGATTCGAGATGCGCTCATCGGTGACGGTTTGATCAAAGAGCCCGCCGATCGGGTTCGTGAGGAAGCTGAAGCCGTTGCGGCGGTCATAGAAGGTGTCGAGTACCACCGCGAAGCTCTCGTTGCCATACATGCCGAAGCTGTCCCGCTTCATTTCGTTGGCCACCAGTCGGTCCGGCTCCATGCTCCAACAGCGGGCGGAGATATAAAGGGTGTCCTCGTCGTACATCATCCACACGTCGGTCCGGTCGGTGGCCGGAGCTCCCTCGTCCGGTTCCTGCTGCACAAAGTCACCCACCGGGGGCACCTCGCGATACACGGCCTCGTCAAGCTGCCCATCAAGCAGGAGGGGGGCATCGAGCCGAATCGCCCGCAGCGTCACACGTCCCTGCCCATCGCGGGAGGCGACGGCGGGGGGCACCGGAGGCGGGGGACCATCGATCGGCGACAGAGAAGCGATAGCAAGGCCAGCGGGAGTCGTTCCGGCCGCCGGGCGCGACGAATCTGGGCCTGTCGCGGGACCCCCTGGTCGCGGAGATGTCACCGTGGAGAACTGACCAGGCCCTTCCGAGAACGGTTCTACACCGGCTCCCGGTGAGCTCGGAGGCTCCGATTCCGCCCGTGCTCGTCGGAGGGCTGCCGCCAGTTGGCGCGCCAGCTCGTCCTGCAGGGCGAATAAGTCCGAGACCACGCCGTCGACAATCAGCGAACTAGCGACTTGCCCCGACGGGACCGAGACGAGGCGAGCGGTGACCCGCAGCTGCTCGGCGACCCGCTGATAGGCGCCGTCGACACGCCAATGCTTCCCCCCGGTTGCGCCGCCAGGCGTCCCCCCGAGGTCGGCCGCGACCGACTCTGCGATCCCCAGACCGATCCATGCATCGGCCGGGTCGCCGGTCACGTTCTCGAACGTCTCAACATAGAGAGGCGTGGCCTCGTCACCTCGGCCGCTAAACCCTTGCGCAGAGGCGTTCAGGGAGAGACCCAGCAGGAGCAGCGTGACGAGCACACCCACGCGTTGAGCTGTCGTTCGGGGCATTATGTTTGCGTTACGTGGCTCGGATCGTCCGGACCCGAGAGTGTCCCACAGTATATCGACCGACGTAAGACGATAGCCGACGGTGGATCTCCGCTTTGACGGCGTCATCGAGACGCAGCTCCGTGCCACCGTCGGCGACAGCGCCGTCTTCGCGAAGAGCCCAGACGGCACGTGGGCGCACATCCCTGCCCCCGATGCGACCATCCTGGCGCGAGTGCAAGCGGGAGACCACGCGTATCGCCTGACGACTCTCGCGCCCAATGCCGCCCTCCTGCGGCAGATCTTCGACCGGCTACTCGGGCGAACGCGTCAGGCCCTTCCGGTCAAGGTGTCCGCCATGCCCTCGCCCCGTGACGCGGACCTCGCGGCCTCACTGACGGCGCTGCTTCGCCGCTGGCATCCCGCGACCGACTAGGCTGCGAGCGGAAACTTCAAGATGTTCAACGGGGCAACCCCAGGGTAGGCTCATGCGGGTGCGCGGCGTCCCACTCGCGAGCGAGGCATTGGGCGGCGGCGATCTGGTCTGGGGTTATACGGGTGGCGCGGGCGTTGTGCACCCGGCCGGTCCCCTCACGTCCACAACTAGGACAATGAACTGTGGCGTCTCCGTCGCCGCTACAACGCGCTCGAAACACCGAAGAAGAACAGCACTACCGCCAGCCCAACCAGAACGATGCGGATGACGAGGACCCGTGTCTCGAAGTGCTCTTCGAGCACACGGACCGCCCAGGTCCAATGAATCCACTTGAAGAATCTGATTCTGAGGCGCACCACCTTCGGCACAGCGATCGCCAGCGCGAACAGCGCCAGAATTGCGAGCGTGACCAGCAGCACGGTAGACATGCGGCGCTCTCCTAGGTCACCGAGTGTAGCAGGTGATTTTACCGCTGGCTGGTCGAAAGTGTTACGAGACGAAGTCGCCCCGCCTGAGGTCGGTAACGGGCGCTCCGTCCGCGTCGTCGACGAAGACATCGAGCCGGAGGCCGGCTCGCATCTGGGCGGAGGCAGCGGGCGCCCCGAGGGCCGAGACGACCACGACCGCCACCGTCGCGACCACCCCGCCAAGACGGCTCACCCGTCCTCCGGGACGCCTGATGCATCCAGCCCAGGTGAACTCGTGCGCATTGATAGAAATTAGATGCCAGATTGTCAGGTCCACTCACTCACTGAATCGCGGCCAATTCGCCTGGTGCCCATTTCTCTACCATTGTCCGAATGTAGTTGCTGGGTGCGCCGCCCGTTGACTTCCCTCGCGCTACTGGCACGTATGGAGAGACTTCAAATGGGGCCGGGTTGAGATTCAAGAAGAAGGGTTCCGTCATGATCGTCAGAGCCCGGCGGCCATAGTTTCTTATGAGAGTAGTCGTCATTTCTCCCCGGTAATACGGGCCACCGTTCGTCACCTGCCCCACAACCTCCCCGGCGAGATTGAAGACCCCACTGCCAGCTGAGGGTTTCCAAATTTACACGTCGTAGCAAAGTTTCGATGACAGAAAGACCGCGCTGTACAGCTAGCGTCCGTGAAGGGTGCCGGGACTACGGTTCCGGGCTCAGCTCGAGCTCGGACCCCGGACGGATGCGCCCGGTTTCGTCCCGGATGTCCGTCCGGAGGGTCGGCGCATCCGGACCACCCTCCCCGATCCGCACCGTCCCGAAGTTGAAGATATCCCCCTCGGCGTAGAGCACGACCGGGTGTAACGTCGGATCGAGCTCAGCGGGCGCCGCCCGGCGGACCGCGCTCAGCGGCCCGCTCACCAGCTCGTGAAACAGGAGCAGGTCGTCGTCGCCATCGAAGTCCTGCTCGTAGCGGAACTGCGACGCGAAGTGCACGTCGGTGGCGATGAATACGACATTGGCGACCTCCTCCCGATCGAGATGCGCGAGCAGGTCGAGCAGTTCCCGTTCGAAGCCGCTGCCGGATGACCCGGCGAATGCGTCGCGGCCCAGCTGCTCCGGCCGGCTGCCGGTCGGAATCGAGAGCGGCACGTCGGTGCTCACAATCTTCCAGGTAGCGGTCGAGACCGCGAGCGCCTCCTTCAGCCAGGCCAGCTGCGCCTCGCCCAGCATCGTCTTCCCCGCGTCGGGGTCGTCGGCGGCCCGGTTCTCACTCCGGTAGGAGCGGGCGTCGAGGATGAATAGCTCGACATCACGGCCCCAGCGAAACGCCCGGTAGATCCGGTCAGGCTCGTCCGGATGCCGGGTGATCGGATGAAAGTCGAAGAAGGCCGTGCGCCCGGCGGCGACGATGTTCGGGTAGCCGGCGCGCTCGGGGGCCGCCGCCAGCGCCGGCCAGGCGGCGCCGAAGTCGTTGATCACTTCGTGGTCGTCCCACTGGACATACATGGGGGTCGTGCGGAGGAAGTTCTGGAAGGCCGGGTCGTTCCGGTTGTAGCGCCAGTGGGCGGCGTAGACCTCGTCCACCGCGGCAGGGTCTTCCCAGTCGACGGCCGGGTCGGCGATACCCGGAAAGTCCCCCGGGACGTTGACCCACCCGGGTCCCCGTGGCGGACACACGCTGTCGGCGTAAATCATGTCGCCGTTGGCCACGAAGACGTCGGCGTCGAGCGCGCTCATCGGTTCGAAAATGGGGAAGCCATCGTCGGCCCGGCGACAGTAGCCCTGCCCCGCCAGGTCGCCGCTCCAGATGAGCGACACGGCGGCTCGTACATCCGCCATCGGCGCGGTGCGAAACGTGCCGGCCTCGGCGGTGCCGCTGATACCGTCCTCCTCGAACCAGATCTGATAGCGATAGCGGGTATCGGGCGCCAGAGGGGTCAGCGTCGTCTGCGCGGTCAGGTGTCGGTCCTCGGTGGTCTCGGCCCGGGCCTCCACGCCCGGTCCCGACCCCGTGAGGGGCTCGGCGCGCACGCGCATGGTCGCGGGTCGGTCCGATCGGGCCCAGACCACGGCCGACACGCTCGTGACATCGCCGGCGGCGATGCCATGCGTGATGACAGGCCCGGTCTGGGCGCCGGCCGATCCAGCGGCCACGATGACCGAGGCCAGGCCGGCGCACACAAGGCGGCTCGGTCGCTTGCTCATCCGTTCCTCTCTCCTCGATGAATGTGTGTCAAGGCACAGTGCCCGATCCAGTCAAGAACTGAACCGGGCACCGTGAGCACGACACGCCTGCGCGGGATTCAGGACGCGTCGTAAAGGTGTCCGCTGTAGCTGCGTGCCCCGTGGTCCAGCACACCCTCACTGCGAAGCTTCCCGCCATCAGATATATTAAGGATCATCGACACCTTGAATCGGGTCTCGCTACCGATCTGTTCCCATGTCCCCTCGCCGATACCGCCCAAGATCGAGTTATCGTCCAGAAGCGCTTTCCCAGCCCAGGCACACGGTCCGCCAGTCGCTCCAGCCTCGGCGAGTGGTTGCGTGATTATTAGGGTGCCGAAGACCGCACCGAAACCAGTCGCTGTGCCTTCAAAGTCCGAGGACTGTTGAAGCTGGCTGTCCACGGTTATGTTAAAACCGTTGCTTGTATTCTTTAAGTTGAATTCTCCAACTGGATCTGCCATTACGTCTCTCCTTTAGTGAACAGGAACGCGCTGATCGCATTCCTTAACCAGCTCTTGCACCACGTCGAATCGTGTCCCTGGCCTGACACACCTCGTCCGTGTCGCCTTCGCCGACCTTGACGGTGACCTCGTAGACGCCGAACCAGATGCCGGGGGTCAGGGACATGGTGAGGTGATCGGCCTCCCACTCGCGGCGGGCGAGGCGTTGAGCCTCGGCGACCTGTTCGGCGGTCATCTTGGCGGCGACAATGTCGCGGTTCTTGACACCGAGGTCTCGTGCCTCACCGGTACTTGGCAGAGCCGGCGGCATCGTTCTCGGTCGACTTCGGACGAAGACCCCTTCCGCTATGGCTCTGTGATGATGTAGCTTCTGGTCAGGGCGGCATCTTGGCAATGTCCGGCTGGCGCGTTAATAGGTGTTCCTATACTCACATTGCCCTCATTGAACAAATCAAGGGAACGTGCTAATCCGGCCTCTGAATCGCCAATCCTCCTGATAATTATCCTGGTCCGCATATCCGTTCCCGTTGATGGACCCAAAAACAAGTGTGACACCATAGACATGGTCGTATCCCCTCTCGCCTCCCTAGCGAGAGCGCCATCATTCAGAGTCTCGTATACATCAGAGATGGTGTGTCCGCGTTCGATAAAGCACAGCCTGGTAGTCACCAAGGAAACGTCGGTACCGACGTACGCATCTCGGTTTGTACCGAGCACCCGATTAGTCCAGAAACTCCTGTTGGCATTATCACAAGTGTAGCTCTCAGCTGGCGTTATCAATACGTTTGTAGCCCAGTGCTCCATGTTGTCCCACACCACAATGCGTCTAAATTGCTTGGGAGCAGCGTTGTTGCCTGCTACGGGCTGTCTGAAAAATACTCTGTTGGGACCTGAGATACTTGCGGCGCGCGCTTCCTCCACGACTTCCGCAAAAGTGGCACCCTCATTGACAGAGCATTGAGTGGCAACGTAGAGCGAGTTAGGCGCGGGCACATCCTGAGCATAAGCATTAAGCGAAAAAGTGAGTAAAAATAGAACCCATCGTGCTTCTTTCATGTGTTACTCCCCCATTAGTATCAAAAAACGGAGCGTCAAGCGGTCGTGACCGCGCCGGTTGGCGCCCTAGTGGCTGAAATCAGACTGCTCATCAGCGGGAATTCTGCCGATCGCTCAGCCCTCCCCAGACAAACAGCGCAAACCCCACCAGGGCAATGGCCCACTTCCATGTCGCGATTCCTCCGATGCTCGGCACGCCCATCAGCACCGCAAGCACCACCGCGACAGCAGCGCCACCCCCGAGCCGACCCATCATAATCTGTCGCCTCTTGCCACGCCCGAGGTCGTCGATAGACGTCTGACGTGCCAGACCCACGGACCATACATCAAGTGTGGTCACCGAGCGAGCGACTGTCAAACAGGATTGTCAAAGCGTCTTGAGGAAGTCCTCACGATCGATCTGATCGAACTGGCGAGCGCCTTCCTGACGCCACCGACCGTGATCTCGGCTAGGTCCATAGATGTCTTCGCAGTGGGCTTTCGCTGACTTCGTTGACCGCCGCAAGGGCACGGGTGACGGCGCGGGCGAGATTCTTCATCGGCTCTCAGTTGACGACGATGTCGGTGCAGACCCCAATCCTATCGCTGGCTGGCGGGCGGTCTTCCTAGCGTTCGACATGCTCACCTGCCTCCAGGTGATAGGCGGCATTAACGCCCCTTTTAGGGAGATTTCAGCACGCTTGGTCGCTGTGGTCAATGGCCAGACATTGAGACGCCAGATCGCCGCAGTTGAAGTGCACGCCTACTGATGAGGAACCCACGACGGCTCGCTCCAGATGTGTGATGGACGGACGGAGAAACGGAGCACAGGAGATCGTGATACCGTTTCACCCACATAATTCCACGATGCACGAACGTGGCGCCATTCACCTGTGCTAGCGTCCGTGAACCCACTCTGACATAGCACCTAGTCCCGATTAACCGAAGAGGAGCACGTAATGGCAAATGCCATTGGAACCTTCGAGATGAAGCACACCGGTAACACGTACAGCAGAACAGCGGAAGGCCATCTCATTATCAATGCGCATTTTGAAGGAGCAGGAACGGGATTTGATGCAGTATTCGGCACACTAAGCTTGACTCAAGAACTATCTGAAGCAAGTGCCACCAGTGGAACATGCACCTGGACCGGCCAATCATTCCAGGCAGATGGGACAACGTTAGGCATCCTCGGAGATGGCACCTGGGAACAACGCCCCGGTGAGAGTAAATGGAAAGTCATCTTCAACGGCGAAATCTCCAATGGAGATAGACTTCGCACCGAAGGAGTTATCGACCTCCCGGCTCGCCAATATACCGGCTCTATCTTTCCTGCATAGTCTCAGAGGAAAGTCAGGAAACAGTCGCTCTCGTCCTTGGCGCCAAATGCGGCGGGTTAGTGAAACACGGTGGGCTTCAGCGATCTGCGCCTGCTGAACGGGCGTCTAAGTTCAGCTACAGGGCAGGAGGATGCGCTGTTTCTTCAAATTGGCAGGATCCGCTAGAGAGCTGAGGCGAAGCCCTTAATATCCCGAATGGTCGCCGCGTAGACATCCGGCATGGCCCCGCGAAAGATGCCGTCGCCGGCATGACAGGTACCGTTCACCGTGCGGCTGACCACGCTCACGCCGGCCGCGAGCAGCTTCCGCGCATAGAGCAGCCCTTCGTCCCGCAGCGGGTCGAGTTCGTTTACCGAGATGACGTGCGGGGGTAGCCCAGTGAGATCGGCGCTCTCGGCGGCCAGCGGCCAGGCCAGCGGATTGCCCGCGTTGATGCCCTCCGGGTCATAGGCGCGGGCCAGCGCTCCCATCATGGAGACATTCAGGAAATAGTCGTCGTTCTCGTAGAGGGATGGCAGTTCGGGCGACTTTTCCGCCCAGGCGTTGGAGATGTAGGGGCACTGGGAGTAGACGCCGTCTATCTCGGCGACCCAGCCTTCTGCTTTCGCCTTCAGCGCGACCGCTGCCGAGAGGTTGCCTCCGCCCGACTCGCCGGAGACGACGATCGTAGAGATACCCAGCCGCTCACGGTTCGCGTGCGCCCAGCGCACGCCGCTGGCGCAGTCGTTCAGGCCCGCGGGGAAGGGATGGTTGCCGAGCGCGCCGCCCCCGTTTCGGAACTCGACGCCGATGGCCACCATCCCGATCGCGGCGAGCTCGTCGCGCCAGCGTACAAAATTGAGGTCCGTCGCGGAGAGGATCATCATGCCACCTCCATGCGTATGCACGATACACGGCAACGGGCCGTCCACTTCCGCTGGCCGATGCATATAGAGCGTGATCGCGTTGCCATCCACGCCCCTGATCGTTTCAGTGCTGGAGGTCACGCCTTCCACCGGCGGCAGGTCGGCGAAGAGCGCTTTAAAGGCTCCTCCATAGCCCGCCTCCGCTGCTGTGCAGAACTCAAGGATCGCGTCGACCGGCGACGTGGCGTCGACGGGCGCCGGCTCGGGAGCGACATCGAGTCCGAGCGGGGCCATGGCTTGCAGCATGCGGGGATCGGCGCGTGGATCATTTTTGAGCTGCAGGTTCGGCGATCCGAGTCGACCGGGAAGTGTCGGTAGAGCCTCGATGGATGTCATGAGTCGACCTCTCGTCTGCGCGTCGTGTTGGACGACAGTGGGCATTATAGTGCCCCTCGTTGCCACCTCGGAGCCTCGCCGAGCGGAGCTTTCCGACGCGCAGCCTTTGTCACCCGAGTGGGCGACGGGTGGTTCAACGGCAACGAGGCTTACGGCTCAGGCGAGTGCGCGGCGTCCCACTCGTAGGCAAGGAAAGACCTCTAAACGAGACCTTGCCTCTAGTCGGAATGTCAGATCAACTCGACAGTGCAGTAGCGCACCCTGAAAATCAAGTCAGGGCAACTGCCACTCGCCCTCCCAGACCATCGAGTTGGCTAGAGTGTCTCCAGCGCCAGAGGCTCCGTCTCCCAGGACAGATACTGAGTCTCCGGCAAGAAGTACATGTGGACGGTGTAGCGGCCTGGTGCGTCAGGGCGCGCGCCGTTGTAGTGGAGGATGTGGACGTTGTCGATGGGTGGAATCGGGACGCCGTTGAGCGGGAGATCGATCCAGGAGGCGCCGTCGGCGAGATCCTGCTGGCTGACGATGTACTCGATGAAGATCAGCTTCCTGGCGGCCTCGCCATACCAGACACTCTCGGACCCGGTCGCCGTGGGATAGCGATTGACCGTCTTCGAGAGGTCCCGCCGATGGCGACCCATGCGCGGGTAGAAGTCGGCGGGATGGTTCTCGTTGCGCACGACCTCGAACATCCGCGGGAGGTTGGCCAGGAGCTGGAGCTCGCCTCTTTGCAGCATCGGTCGGACCTGGTCGGGCGCCGGAAGGAAGTGCCAGAGAAAGAGATAGCTCGGTGACTCTTCGGTGTCACCGTCGAGTAGCTCGATGCTCAGACGGTGGGCGGCGGGAACGTCGAGCTCACGCAGGGTGAGCCCGTAGAAACTATTCCCGGCCACGAGATCGGCCTGACGAACCGTGTATCCGATCGCGGTGATTCTTCCGTCCTCGACCCGGTAGTGCACCCCCTGCGCCCTGGCCGGCTCGTCCTTCGGGTTCGCCGCCCAGGCTACGGTAGCCGGCAGGCCATGATGGGCGTCACCGTCGTCGACCCGGTGCCGAGTCGTCCCGGCGGCGTAGAACTCCCCGTGGTCACCGAGCGTCCCGACGGACCGATAGCCGGCGGGGAGGTCGTTGACGAGTGGCAACGAATTCCGCAGCGAATCCATCACACCGCTCGATTGCGACTCGGCCGAAACGACCCAGACTCCAGCACACACGAGCACCGCACTCCAGAGATGAAGCTTCATGACTTTCTCCAGGAACGACCCGCCAGCACGACGTTCCGCGGTGCCGCCGGGCGATGATGTAGATGCCAATCCTACTGTTGGCAGGCGGTTCAATGTGAGGAATTACGGCTCACGCGGGTGCGCGGCGTCCCACTCTCGGGCGCAGAACTAAGGCGCAGATATTCTTGATGGCACGTTGCCATCCAGTGTCAAGATGGTGTTCACAAGTCTCCGATCAATAAGCACGCCGACACCTACTGGGGTCGACGGGTTCTGTGGAAGTTGGTAGGACACGGTTTTAGATTGACCCTCCACATGCCTCAACGAGGTTCTCTAAACTGAGTCCACCGAGTACCTTCATGTCGTCATCGACGAACTCGAACAGCATGCCACTGCCACGTATGCTGTAGTGCACCACACCACCCTCAGGTCCTCCACATTCTGTGTGAACGTCGCCCGGCGGAGAGACGGTGTAGCTCCCGGCTCGTCGTACTTCACGCGGGCTACCATCCGGCTCATAAATGTGCTGCTCACCCGCGATGACGAACAGGTTCGAAATCCCGCAATGCCGATGCGTGTGGATGAGATTCTCGACTCGGCCATTGACGTCCTTCTTGGGCGGAAATCTAACGAGAAAATCCACCACTCTTAACTCCATATTCCCGGCCAACGGCGAGAATTCGAAGTCCGCCAACACACCGCACCCCGGCACCTCGATGGGAGCCCACTGGATCTGGCGATCGTCAAAGACGTATGACACTGTTCCTTCCATAACATCCTCCTCTCTTCTGTAGAGATACCACAGTGAAGCGTCCGGTCCAATCGCTGACCGGCGCCGCAGCCATGTAACGAGACGAGCATGCAGCACTCCTAAGCCTGGTGCAGACCTCAATCCTACCGCCGGCGGCAGGCGGTTCAATGTAAGGGATCACGGCTCACGCGGGTGCGCGGCTTTCCACTCCTGGGTGAGATGCTCGTTTGGCGATTCCCACTTACTACTTCACTATTCGTTCTACCGTGCCCCCTCAGAGGCTTCCATTTCTAGCGCGCCGGCGAGTCCCCTGTCCGCCGCCAGCCGGTACCACCGCACTGTCTCGGCATTGTCGACGTCCAGATAGCCCTCCAGCAGTTCCGCGCGAACGTCCGCCAACCTGAATGGACGAGCGCGACGCGCGCCGCATCACGATCAGTCAAGGCCGCGGCGTCTCAGCAGCGGTGTGATGTCAGGATCCGCACCACGGAAGGACCGAAACAGCGCCATGGCGTCCACGGACCCACCCTTCGACAGCAGAGTCCTCCGAAAGTGGTCCCCGTTGGCGCGGGTGAGTCCACCCTGTTCCTTGAACCACTCGACGGAGTCCGCGTCCAGCACCTCGCTCCAGATGTAGGAGTAGTAGCCCGCCGAATAGTTATTGGCGAAGATGTGTGAGAAATACGTACTCCGATACCGCGGCGGCACCACGTCCAACGCCACGCCTCCGGCCTCCAGGGCCGCCGCCTCGAATGCCACGACGTCAGCCGCAGCGGGCACCTCATCTGGCGACAACTGATGCCACGCCATATCGAGCAGCGACGCGGCCAGATACTCCGTCGTCGCAAAGCCTTGGTTGAAAGTGGCCGTGGCCAGGACCTTGTCGAGCAGCTCCGGCGGCATCGGTGCACCGGTCTCATGATGCACGGCGTAGTTTTTCAGCACCTCGGGCCACGTCGCCCACATCTCGTTGACCTGAGATGGGTACTCCACGAAATCACGCGGGACCGATGTCCCGGCGAAATAGGGGTAGCGCACATCCGAGAACAACCCATGCAACGCATGCCCGAACTCGTGAAACATCGTCGTGACTTCGTCAAACGTCAACAACGTCGGCTCGCCCGCGGGAGGCTTGGGAATGTTCAGATGGTTCGCCACGACGGGCTGCGTGTCCAACAGGGACGACTGGGACACGTATGCATTCATCCACGCCCCGCCACGCTTCGAGGGCCGGGCATAGAAATCCCCCAAAAACAGCCCGAGCGGCGCCCCGTCACTGTCATGTACTTCGAAGACCCGCACGTCCGGGTGATACACCGGTAGGGTCGGTCGTTCCTCGAACGTCAGCCCGTAGAGCTGGGTCGCAGCGTAGAAGACGCCCTTGGTCAACACACTGTCGAGTTCGAGGTACGGCCGTAACTGCGACTCGTCGAATGCATACCGGGCCGCGCGCACCTTCTCCGTGAAGTACGCCCAGTCCCACGGTGCCAAGACGAACGTCTCGCCCTCCGTCTCGATCATGGCCTGCAGGTCGGCGGCTTCGCGCCGCGCGTTCGCGACCGCCGGCGGAGCCAGGCTCGCGAGCCGCTCGGTCACGGCCTCGACGGTCTGAGCGGTCTGCTGCTCGAGCACGTAGGCCGCATGGGTCGGATAGCCCAAGAGCTGCGCGCGTTCGACGCGGAGCTTCGCCATCCGGGTCACGTGGTCGCGGGTATCGAACTCGCCGCCCTGCGTACCCCGCGCCAATGAGGCAGCCATGATGCGCTCCCGGAGGGCGCGGTTCTCAAGCGAGGCCAGCGCCGGTTGACCACTGGTGTTAAGCAGTGGCAACACAAACGTACCCTCGAGCTCGCGCGCGGCCGCCGCCTCACCGGCCGCCGCAATCTGATTCTCCGAGAGGCCGGCGAGTGCGTCGCGCGTGTCAACAATCACTGCCGCGGCGTTCACCTCATCCAAGACGTGTTGCCCGAAGGTCGTTTCTAAGGTCGCCAGCTCAGCGTTGATCTCGGTAAGTTGTGCCTTGTCAGCATCTGACAATTCGGCGCCGGCCCGGACGAGGTCAATGTAGTGCTGCTCGACGAGGCGGCGCGTTTCAGGGTCAAGCTCGAGTGTGTCGCGGGCGTCGTAGAGGGTCTCAACCCGCGCGAAGAGTTGGGCATTGAGCAGGATCGCGTCGTTGTGCGCCGACAGCCTCGGGGCGACCTCCGCCTCAATTTCGTCCAGGACATCGTTCGTGTCCGCGGACGACAATGCAAAGAACACGTTGGCAACGCGGGCCAACAGTCGGCCCGATCGTTCCATCGCCATGATCGTGTTCTCGAGGGTCGGTGAGGTGTCCGCACTCGCGATCGCCTCGATCTCGCCCAGGTGGTCCGCCATGCCCCGCTCAAAGGCAGGCCGATAGTGACGATCCTCGATCCGGTCGAACGGCGGCAGACTGAAGGGTAACTCGCTCTCGGTGAAGAACGGATTGGGGTCACTCACGGCGTCGCTCGCTGCGCCGGGATCCTCGGAATTGCCACCGCGGCACCCCAGCACAGCGACACCGAGCACAGTCACCAGGGCGATCGTCAACGTCGAATGCATAACGCTCCCTCCTCGATAGTGCAGCCGACATGGTCGCAGACGGCAGGCTGCGAGTCACGCCCTCGACGTGGCGAAGCCACGTTCTGGCCAATCAAAATGATCGCCCACCATTGATTCTCTCGCGTGGGACTGCTCTTCTCGAAGCTGCTCACGAGTCGATGATCGCGGTCAGCGCAGTGACGACGGCAACGGACCGAAGCTAGTGCGTCATCGGGTCTCTCGGTTCAAGACGATGTGATATCGGACCCCATCCTACCGCTGGCGGGTAGGCGGTTCAATGTGAGGAGTTACGGCTCCCGCGGATGTGCGGCGTCCCACTCGCGGGCGAGGCGTTGAGCGTCGCGGAGATCTTCGGTTGGCTCAGGGATGTTGGAACATCGCCTCAAGCGCGCATTCGTTGCCGACTAATTACTGGATTGGAGGTTCTCCACGATATCGCCCGGCTCTAAGCGGATTGTGTAATTGGCGTCAACATACGCCAGAGTGATCTGGCCATCCGGGTCGATCACATACGTCCCCGGAATGGGTAGTTCCCAGGCATCGTCGCCATTGAACTCGGGTAGTTCGATCCCCAACGCAGACATGGCGGGTTGCAATTCATCGACTAGGCGGAAGGCCAAGCCGAACTTGCGAGCGACTACATTCCCGACATCGCTCAGCACCTCGAACTTGAGGTCATTTTTCTCTGCGACCGTCAGCGAGTTGTCGGGGGTCTGGGGCGAGATGGCGATGAGCGTTGCCCCGTGGGCCTGCATCTCTTCGAGATGCCGCTGGTAAGCCTGCAACTGCAGGTTACAGTACGGTCACCATGAGCCTCGATAAAAGGCAACCACCGCTGGCCCCTTGGCCAAAGCGTTGGACAGTGAAACGGACTCCCCGTTCACATTGGGCAGCCTAAAATCTGGCGCCGTATCACCAACCTTGAGGGCTTTCTCAGCCACGCCTGATTTTACTTGGTCTTCCGTCGTGCGCAGTAGTACGTCCAAGACCCCCTTGGGAATTTTGGGCAGCATTTCTTGCTGGAACGCTGCGATGGCTTCCTTGAGTTCAGTATTCAGTCCACTCATTGTGCGACCTCTTTCTGCGGGCTAGGGTTGTCATTCGAGGTACCGCTCATTGTGCGTGAAATTTTTCTGACCGTGAAGCTAGACCCGCATATTATCAAAGTGGCTGGCAGGGGGTGCTAGTTCTTCCTGTCGGCGACGACAGCAGTGGAAGAGGAGGAGGGAGTAAAGGGACTCAATCTCTCCGTAGGCGATCCCACCCACACGTGCGTGGTGACGGGTCATAACGGCTCTACTCTACCGCCGGCTGGCAGGCAGCTCAATGTGAGGGATTACGGCTCACGCGGGTGCGGGTCGACTCCGCCTGATGATCATGCAGCACCCAACACTATGGCCTCGGCCCACCGATGCACCTCTGGATATGAAACGAGGCCGAGTACGAACTCTTGCCCCTTTGAGACGCTTTGGAGTCGGCACCCTTCCTTGGTCTTGGTCCAGCGCCACCGCGACCGATGGTACGTGAGCGGCGGCCTGGATCGAGGCATGAAGTCGGCAGGGAGCAGCCACACAGAGCGAGACCTCCCAGGCTCCGTGAGAACGAGCTTCGCGTCAAAGGTGCTGACCACGCCGCCGCCCTCGGGGCCTTTCGCCACGTAGACGGTGTTCTGAGGCCAGCAATCTCGGACCGCGTGGGGATGGTCCCGAAGCCAATCAGGAATGGGATCGGGGCCAAGTCGCAGTACCTGGCCGACTCGAAGCCAGCCGAAGAGCACGTGTAAGTCAGGCGCGTTCCTACGGTATCGGTAGTGGCCGTGCATGAACTCGACCTCACGGAACCAACCAAAGAACAAGAAGAGATCATCGGTGCCCACGCCATTGTTTTCCAGATGACTCTGCGCGGCGCTGGCTTGGCCGAACGCAGGCGTCCAGCCGGGTTGTCGGCTGCGCGCTGTACGCTCCAAATCGGGGTCGAGGTGAGCGAGTGCATCTCCAGTCAAGCGTCCCCGAGTGAGGTCCGCGACGATGTGGGCGATGTCGAGTCCACAAGGCTGCACCCCGCTGTAAGCAACCCGAGCTTCTGAATGCGGAATCGGCAGCGAAATCATCTGTCCGTCCGGAAGGATCGGACTCGCACACCCACCGAAGGCCGATGATGAGTCGAAGCCTTTCCGGCTCAGGATGAGTCTCATTTTGCCCCTAACGAGGAAACGTCAGGGCAGAGGCCTGATCGAACACGGCTAGGGCCCCCGGTCGTGGCATCGGCGGGACCGCCGAACCGTTGCCAGCCTGGCGGTCCCACGAGCCTCTAGCTCACCGCCCAGTCAGTTCCTCGCAACTGGGCGGGAACCATGTCCTCGACTGGAGTCACGGGGTCTACCGTAAAACTAAAGACCCCTGAGTACTGCGACGCGACCTCGCCCACAAGGGTGTAGTCATCCGTGCGAAAGAGCGCGTAACCGCCAAAATACCCGTTGCTCCAGTTGCCTTCCATCGTGATGCCATCAGGCGGTTGCCAGGACTGGAACTTCCTGAGAAGCGCAGCCACTTCGCTGGGGGACGCGGTGTCTTTTAGCGAGTAGACAAGCATGTACTGCATGAGTGGGGCCTCCTCTATCCGAGATTCCGTTTTGCCTGCACCGGATGCCCCGTTATACACGCTTTGGCCTCCGAGCGCGACCAGGACGGCGACGGCGGCGACGGACCGGGCGGCATGCGTCATGCGGGTCTCTCGGCTCAAGACGATGTGATGTCGGACCCCGGTCCTACCGCTGGCTGGCAGGTGGATCAATGTGAGGAATTACGGGTCACGCGGGTGCGCAGCGTCCCACTCGCGGGCGCGGCGCTGGGCGTCGGCGACTTGGTCGGGGGTCATGCGGGTGGCGCGGGCGTTCCAGGCTCGCATCGGTGACCTCGGATCCGCTAAGGTCCCTGCGACAAACGATGCCGCCAACCGGCGCACCATCGAGCACATCGCAGATTCACTGGTTTTCACATGCTCAATTTCTTGTGCGGATCGCCCTACAGGCTCTCCGGCTCGTCCTCCCAGTCCAGATAGACGTCTTCGGGCAGGAAGTACATGTGCACGGTGTAGCGACCGGTGGTCGACTCGTCGGTACCGAAGTGCAGAACATGGATGTTGTCGATCGGCGGGATCGCAAGGCCATCGATCGGGATTGCCGGCCAGGACATGCCGGAGATGAGGTCCGCCTGGCCGAACACATACTCAATGAAGATGAGCCTGCCCGCCGCTTCGCCGAAGATGACGCCGGCGGTTCCGGTGTCGTCCGGCTGTCGAGCGAATGCCGGCCCGCCGGTCGGGACGGACAGGTCCGTGTAGTGACGCCCCATGCCCGGACAGAACCGGGTATCGGGAAGATGGTCGCATGCGACCACCGTGTAGGCGTCTCCCAGACTCGCCAGCAACGGCAGGTCCCGGACCTCCAAGGCCGGCTCGGAGGCATCCGAGGGCGGGGTGAAGTGCCAGAGAAACAGATACTGGCCCGCCTGAGGCGTGTCACCCGGGATGAGGTCCACCGTCATGGAGTGGGCCACCGGGAGGTCGATCTCGCGGAGCGTCATACCGTGGAAGCTCCGGCCGGTGGCCAGATCCTCCTGTGGGATGAGATAGCCGGCAGAGACGATGACGCCGACCTCCACGCCGTAGAGTAGCCCCTGCGTCCGGGTCCCCTCGCCTTCGATGGCCCAGACGAGCGGCCCGTCGTAGCCGTGGTAGTGGTTCCCGTCATGAAGGCGGGCGGCGGCCTGCCCGCCGGCGGCGAAAAGCTCCCCCCGCCCCGCGAGCTCTCCGATCGACGAGTACCCGGCGGGCAACGCCGTCGCTGCAGGCAGTGACACACCCCGCCCAGCCCCTGACGGGGACGCCTCCGCCTGCCGCTGCGACTCGACCGTCCCCGGTTCCGGCGCGGAAGGGCGCTCCCACCGCATGAGCGTGGCCGCGACGAGCAGCAGAGCCACGACCCCGAGGAAGATCGTGGCAAGGGCGACGGTCCGGGCGAAACGAGCAATCATGGGCTGTCCTCTGACGACCACGACGACGCGGGTGCTGAGTTTACCGCTGGCTGGCAGGCGGTTCACTGTGAGAGCTTACGGCTCACGCGGGTGCGCGGCGTCCCACTCCCGAGCGAGGCGTTGCGCTTCATTGAGAGCGGCAGGAGTGAGCTCGTCTGCAGCTTGGTCGCGATTCTTGTCGCTGATGCCTTCTATCGCCAAACCTACCCCTCGTACCGCTCAGTTCGACGGTTGATATCCCAGATCCTGCCTGGCCGTGTAGTCCTGCCGTTCAAATTTCCGGCACAGCCTCAGAAGTTGGTTGACGAGTTCTTGAAATTCTTCACCCATGGTCTCTCCATCTTGGGCACGCTGTGCGTAGTAATCCTCGCGATCGCGAGCAACCCAGGTAACAGAGAGGACTGGTGTTTCTGGCCCGACAACTAATTCCGCCACAAGACGTCGACTATTGAGGTTACTGCTCACATTCAAGGCGGTGATTCTCTGAAGAACTTCGACAACGTCCCCGATCGCACCAAATTTTGGATAGAGTCGAATGACGTGAACGAATCCGATCTCGTCGTTCTCGAGTCTAGGACTCTCTGGTACGTGGCTGATGTCGGGCTGGCTTTGCCATATTGCTCGATCAATATGATCAATAATTCCGGCCGCTCTGCCAGGGGTAGACCCCGCCGGCATGGCAGCAATCTGCTCCCTCCATTCGCCCACCGAGGAAAAATCCTCGCCCAGGAGCGTCAGAAACCTATAGACGTTATCGTTCGTAACCGACACGAGCCGACTAAACGTCACGTTTCCAGCGCCCATACGAGCCGTCCTGTCTCTGGAAGCAGCCTCGAACTCCTCCACCGTGCCAGGAGCGATGGAGATCTCCTCTACGATCCTGAACTGAGCTTCGGCTTGCTGAGTACTCACTCCACACCCCCAAGCCGTGACGCACACCCCCATGACGAACATCGCGACAGCCTTGCTTGTCATTTGGCCTCCCATTGTTGTTTCGCGTGCACCCATGCACGCCAATTCATTTCCGCCATTCGGCATCTCTCGGGACCACACCGCCCGCCCCCTACTGCTGCCATCGAGTTCATCCCCGTCGGGCAAACAACTCGTCTACCGATCACGACGATGCGGGTAACGACGCCAATCCTACCGCTGGCTGGCAGCGGGTGCAATGCGGACAGGAACGGGTCGCCAAGAGTCGCGTGCCGGACACGGCATGCCAGCCACCGCGCCGCAAGGTGCGGCTGGTCATCCGCGTCGACGAGGGTCTCGGTTGCCGCCTCCCGGTATCGAGGGCGCATCCTGTAGCGTCGGCCAAAGACTCGTAGCGGCCGGGGCATTGTGGGGTAACTTTGCGGGTAACCCTTCAGACGCACAACCCGAAGTCGTTAACAGAAAACGACTTACATCCACTGTTCGACTCCCGCCGCCTCCACCACTTAGTAATCCAGTAACACCCACGAACATCCGAAGGCTCCAATTAACTGGACTGGGCTGCGAGCTAAGCTCTCGCCACGGTGAGGAACTGGTCGAAATCGAGACATCCCGACCGGCTTCGGACCGGTCTAGGATCACGCACGCCAGACCGAACTATGACGTCCCCTTGAACAGGTCGCCGATTCCTTTCATCTCATCCGTCATCGGTCCATCCATTACGAAGACGCGTTCCACAAACTTCCAGGAGCCATCCATCTTCCGCAACTGATCACGGTAGACGCCAGCCCCCACGACGGCACTCCCATGCGCTGTATCGAGCACCATGACGTAGGATGTCGCGCGTGCCGTCTCACCGTCCCCATTGATAATCCAGTGATTCGTCCAATGGCGAGGCTGCATGCCCGTTCGTTCCATGAGTCCCTTACAAACTCCAGAAAACCTAATCAGTTCCTCACGTCCGGCGAAACGTCCTTGTAGATCAGACTCGTACGCCCCATCACTCGTAAAGCAATCCGCCCAACCATCCGAATCATTCGTGTCAAGAGACTGAGCGTACCGCCCAGCAAGTTGAAGGATCTCGCCTCGATCAGTTTCCGTCAGCGGCATTTCATTCTCTTCTTTCCATGGATCCACGGCACCCTCGGTCGGCTACAAGACACCGGTCGCCGTCGAGTCGATCTCTGTGGCGACTTGAACTGGTATACGTCAAATCGAGGCAGCGTCGTCCATCCCTCCGCGCCGGCGAGGGGTCGCAAGGCATGAGCGCTATCTCAAGCCGGGCAGTGCTGACCTCACGCGTTCCGGTGTGAACGGCACATCACGGACGCGTACGCCAGTGGCATCGAAAATGGCGTTGCCGACCGCGGCCGCGACGATGGTAATCGCCGTTTCGCCGGCCCCCATGGCGTCGGCATCAGGGCGATTGATGAGAACGGTCTCGATCCTGGGTACTCGAGAACCGACCTCGTTCCGGGGCTGATGCCAATCGGGCAGAAAGAGACTCTTGTACGACGCCCAGTCCACCGAGCGGATCTTCTCGCTGTCCCAGATGACTTCCTCGCCGACGGCGCGACTCAAGCCCTGAAGAACGCCGCCCTCGATCTGGTTCTTCACGCCGTCGGGACTGGAGATCGGCCCGACGTCCAGGGCGACGACGAATCGCGTGGCGGCTAGTTCGCCGGTGCGCTGGTCGACAGCCACCTCGGCGACAAGCGCGACATAGCCATTGTCACCTTCATACACGACGCAGGCGATGCCACGTCCCGTGACCACGCCAGTGCGTGGATTATCGGGTCTCGGCGACGGCCGCGTCTCCCAGTTGGCGGCCCGAGCGACCTCGCTCACGACCTCCCGCAGGCGGACGTCCGCCAGATGGCGCAGGCGATACTCGACCGGGTCCGCCTGCATGTTCGCCGCGATCTCGTCCATGAACGACTCATGAGCAAATGTGTTCTGCAAGCGTCTGGGCGAGCGGAGCGGGCCAGTGAAGAACGGCGACGGCACGACGTGTTGCAAGACTCGCTGGCCGGCGACGGTCCCAGTGCCTCCGACCGTTTGACCAACGCGTCCGGTCACATAGGACGGCGCCGCGTTGGAACGGTTGCCGAACCGCGTAGGCTCCGGGGCCTGGGTCCGCGGCACAAATGGCGCCGGCTGGAAACCGACGAGCGCGCCGGTCACCACGTTGCCCGGCCGGTTGGATCCGGGCCGGGCGCCGAGCGTGGCACTCCAGGATTCCACATCCCACACGACGATGTTGCCGCTAGCGTCGACGCCTGCACGCTGATCGATGACGAACGGCAAACCAAAGTTCTCACCCCATGCCATCTCGTCCTCGCGGGAGAGCTGCACCCGCACTGGTCTACCCACCGACTGTGACAGCAGCGCGGCGTCGTAGGACACGGTATCGGCGCCGTTGATACCGTAGCACCCTGACCCGCGTCTGAAAATCACGCGAACGTGCTCTGGCCTCAGACCCAGCACCATCGCCGTCGTGTCGCGCAGCGGATAGACGGCTTGGGTCGCGGACCAGATTGTTGCGGTGTCGCCGCGCACATCCGCGACGGCACACGAGCTTCCGAGCGACCCGTGCATTTGATAGGGGTACCGGTACGTAGACTCCAGCACGGTTGCCGCACTCGACAGCTTCGTGTCGACATCGTCCGAGTTCACGACATACGTGGACCGTCTCGACGGGTGATTGCGAAGAGAGTCATAGAAACCGCTCTGGCTCGGCAGACCGGTGCCCGGTGACCACGTGACCGTCAGGCTGTACGCGGCCTGAACGGCCTGCCAGAGCTTTTCGGCGACGACACCCACGAAGTCGTTCTTGACGACGACCTTCAGGACGCCGGGGAGTCCATTGATCGAGCTCTCGTCCACACTGACAACCTTGGCTCCGACCGCGGGGGGTCTGACGACGCATCCATGCACCATCTCGGGCACGCGGACGTTGTCCACAAATTCGAAGCGACCGGTCACCAGGTCCGGCAGATCGAGACGCGGAACCGATGTGCCGAGAATGGTCCACGAGTTCGGCGACTTGCGCCTGGCCGCGCGCTTCAGCGTAATGCTGAAACGCTGGCCCCCAATGAGCTCGCCATACGTCACGGTGTTGTCCGCATCGCCTCGGCGGGTGATGACGCCATCGGCCGCCGTCACCTGGTCGACCGGGACGCCGAATCTCGTGGCCGCCATCTCGAACAGCGCTTCGCGCGCCGTGGCGCCGGCCAGCGCCAGGTTCCCATGGTTGAAGTTGACGGGATGGGCCTGGCTGCCAGACGAGGTGCCCTGATCCGGGGTGAGGGCGGTGTCGCATTGTACGAGCGTGACCCGGCTGATCGGCACCGATAGCTCTTCCGCCACCAACTGCGTCTGCACGGTCGACATGCCCTGACCGAGTTCCGCGCGTCCGGTGTAGGCCGTGATGTGGCCGCTGGCGTCGATGCGGATCCAGGAATCGAGCGTCTGTGGCGTGTTGCCGCCCTGGGCTGAGACCACCGCAGGAGCGACAGCGAACCGATCCGCGACGTCAGCGGTGGTAAAGGCCACGATCAGCACACCTGAACCCTGCAGAAACCGCCGCCGTGACACGCCCACCTGGTGCAGCCGGCTGAGAGCGTCTGGCGTCATGCGCGATTCGACGGTGAGCGAGGTCGTGCGGTCGCCCATCAGACCCGCTCCCGAGCATACCGTTTGATGGCTCGAAGCATGCGGGTCTGAGTGAAGCACCGGCACAATACGTTCCTCAGGGTCTGTTCTATCTCTGAGTCGGTCGCCTCAGGGTTGTCGTCAATCAAAACCTTCGCGGTCAGTATCACGCCGCTCAGGCAGAAGCCGCACTGCGCGGCCTGCTCGTCGATGAACGCCCGCTGAAGCGGGTGCAACTCCTGTGGCGTCCCCAGCCCCTCGAGCGTCGTTATCGTCGCGCCCGCGACCATGCTGACGGACGTGACACACGTCCGCTCGGCTCGGCCGTTCACAATGGCGGTGCAGGACCCGCACTGACCCAGGCCGCAACCGTATTTCGGTCCTCGTAGGCCGAGATCGTCGCTCAGCACGTAGAGCAGCGGCGTCTCGGGGTCCACGTCCACGGTGTGCGTCTGACCGTTCACGGTCAAGGTGAAGTCACTCATCGTGATGCATCCCTCTGGCGTTGCCAGGCGGAGTAAGCTTGACTCGGTTTCGTTGACGGTTTGACAGCGCCCTTCAAAATGTTCAACGGGCCAACCCCAGGGCATGTACGAGACCGGCGAGGGGGTCCCGAGGGCGTTGTCAGGTTAGCGCCCACGGTGGCAGAGTAGGCGCAAGACGAGCCAGCCGCCGCGGAGCGCCAGATGCGCCGGTTCAAATCTGCGGCCCGCGCGCAACGGTTTCTCTCGGTGCACGGTCCCATCCAGAATCTCTTTCGTGTCGACCGCCACCTCCTGCGGGCCGTCCATCATCGGCTCTTGCGGACACGGGCCGTCGGTGTCTGGCGAGAGGCGACCTGCGTCTGAAGCTGAAGAATGGGTCATCGCCTCATCGGGTGCGGAGCCTGCCTGTTCAACGTCAACTTGACAATGCCCCTGCAGGCACTTCCCTTGAGGGTACCCGGCGGCCCTGAAGGCCCCAGCTACTGGTAGTCGGCTGCTGCTAGCGAGGCGCGGATGATCTCCCGGTCGTTGCGGTGCACGATGTGGCGGTTGGCGTAGGCGGGGTGTGACCAATTGACGAGCCGGTCGTAGAGGCGGGTCGCACCGAAACCGGCGCTGGCGGTTGGCTCGATCAGACTCGTGCGGCTCAGCTCCTCGTAGCCGCTCGGTGTGAACCGCGCGATGATCAGGTTCCCCTCGTCACTGTTCATGAAGTAACGGTCACCCTGTCGCACCATAAACGCGGTGCCCCAGCGCACGACGCCCCACTGGGCGCGCGCCTCGGCGTTCATTTCAATGTCTTCCCAAATCCGTGCGCCGCTCTTGGCGTCCAGGCCACGGATCTCGCCGTTGACCCCCAGTCCATAGAGGAAATCGTCGATGATGATCGGACTGCCGATCGTCGCGTGAAGACCCTCGGGCTGGTCTGGATTGCGGCTCTGCCCCTGCCACAGTATCGTGGCGGTAGGACGATCAGGGTTGAGCCGCATCATCGTTGAGCCGTTATAGAGTTGGGATACCAGTAGGTAGTCGCCGCCCTTGACAGGGGTCGCGATCGCCATCCCGGCACCGACGTCCATCGGCTGTTCCCAGTAGATGTTGCCAGTGTCTGGGTCGAGCGACACCAGCGCGGACGCATGCCAGACGATCAGTTGTCGCACGCCGCCCGCGTCGTAGATCACCAGCTGGCTGTAACCCATCTCGCCAGCCACCTTGACAGACCGCCACTGCTCGTCGCCGGTGTACTTGTCGAACGCTAGCACCATGCCGTCCGGCTCGGCGCCCACCATCGCAATCAATCGTTCGCCGTCAACAAGAGGTGCGCTGGTGATCCCCCAGGTCGGCACGCTGGTCCCATAGTCCCGCGCGTAGTCTCTTTGCCATCGGACCGCCCCGCTCTCGACATCCAAGCAAAACAAGATGCCGGTGGCGCCCAGTACGTACACGCGGTCGTCGTCCACGGTCGGCGTCGCACGCGGCCCGATGGCGTAGGAAGCCATCAGCATGCGGTAGCTGGTGCGCCATGTGTGACTCCAGAGGACCTCTCCCGTGTTTTCGTCCAGCGCGAGGACCCGTTCGGTGCCGTCTATCGTGCGGGAATCCGGATCCTCTTGCCAGTCGGTGACAAAGACCCTGCCGCGGGACACCGCCGGGCCTGCGTAGCCGGAGTTAATTGGTACTCGCCAGGTCACCTGCAGCTCATCCGGTAAGTTCTCGACGATGCCGTTTTCACTCCAGATGGCCAGACGGTTTGCACCGCGCCACTGCGGCCAGTCGCTGGCGCTGAGACCGGCGCCCATCCCAACTAGGACAATTGCCAACACGAACGTTCTACGCATGCGTATTATTCCTACCCCCCCCCCCCCGAGCGTCGTGCACCCAGCGCACCCTATCACACGGAGCTTGTAGGTCGAGTCCCAAGGGTTCGAGCCAGAATAGAGCGGCGATGAACGACATGGAGGTGGGCGGCCGATCCGGAGTGGGGCGTTGTCAGGTTAGCGCCCACGGTGGCAGAGTACGCGGATGATGAGCCAGCCGCCCAGCTACCGCGGATACCGATTCCCGCCTGAAATCATCAGTCACGCCGTCTGGCTCTATCACCGATTCGGCCTGCGCTTCCGCGATGTCGAAGATCTCCTCGCCGAACGCGGCGTCAGCGTGAAGAATGAGTCGATCCGCCAGTGGTGTCTGGCGCAAGATACTGAAGAGAGATAATCAATGCTCATGAACGCGCTCCGCCTTCTGATGTTCTCGCTTCTGCTGATCGCATTCCTGCCGTTGGTTCTGCTGGGGACGCTTGGTTTCATGATCAGGTTAAAGACTAGGAACCGCGGTATCTCCGGCACGGCCTACGAACCTTTCGTCAATCGGCTGCTTTTTCACCATGCAGGTACACGAGACGATGCCGCCGCCGTGAAGTTGGCGCCTCATCTGCCTGCGCTGTCGCCGACTGTGGCACGGCTGCTGGTCGGGACAATGGGACTGGCGGCCAGATTGAGCGGCTATCAGGGGTCAATTCTCTCGTATCCGGGTGCGAGACCGTCGTCGATGATATCGATGATCGTCCATCGCACGGCATTCTTCGATGAGGTGCTCGCGACAGCCGTCGACCCGACAGGACCACATCCGGCACAGCAAGTCATCTTCCTCGGCGCTGGATGGGACACCCGCGCCTATGGTGCGCTGAGAGGCCGTCCGGTGCGGGTGTTCGAAGTTGACACCCCGGCGACGCAACGCGCGAAGACAGAGGCGCTGGATCGCGCCGGTATCGACGCCAGTCACGTCACGTTCGTCGAGACCGACTTCGGCCAGACCTCCTGGTTCGATGCGCTGCTGGTGCAGGGGTTCGACCCTGCCCTCCCAACGTTTATTCTCTGGGAGGGAGTCACGATGTACCTCGATGAAAAAACCGTCCAGACGACGCTTCGGACGGTCTCCGGCCTTGCGGTGGGTAGCCGGATTGCCTTCGATACATTGAGTCTCGAATTCTTTTCCGGGTTCTTAGGCCAATACATGACCCTCATGGTCAAAGGGTTCTACGGCGAGTCTTTTCAGTTCTTCCTGTCCACCGCCGCCCCTGCACGGAAGCAGGCCAGCGATTTCATTGCCTCACAGGGACTGGCACTTGCGGGGTATGAACCCTTGGGCGAGGCGCGCGGAAAGACGGTTCCCATAGGTGGGTTCACGCTGGCGGAGCGTTCTGGCTGACGCTGAGTCGTGTGGACCGATCAGGAACGGTGACGTATCTATCGTGCCGCTGGCTGGCAGGCGGTTCAATGTGAAGAGTTACGGCTCACGCGGTGGCAACTTGGCCAGTCCAGTTCCAATCAAAATACCGAAGGAAATACCAAGAAGGATGCTGTCGAGCGCAAGGCCAAGGCCCACGCCCATCGCAACGCCCACGCCGACGGCAGATTGACGTTTTTGGCGCTCCGTTCGGAACAATCGGCCAAAGAACAAGTCGGCTCTCCTATGCAGTCCTCCACCACACTGAAGGTGTAGACGCCGATCCTACCGCTGGCTAGCAGGAGGTTCAATACGCTGTCAACGCACCGCCGCACGGTGCGGCGAGTCATCCGCGTCGGCGACGGTCTCGGCTGCCGCCTCCATCCGCTCCAGCGCCTGTGCCAGACGCACCGGCGTGCTCCGTCGGTACCGTGAGGTCGTGCAGCATGACGCGTGCTGACAGTCAGTCAAATAGTCTAAGTTCGCCGGAGACGAGGCTCACGCGGGTGCGCGGCGTCCCACTCGCGGGCCCGGCGTTGAGTCTCGGCGATCTGTTCGGCGGTTATCTTGGCGGCAAAGATGTCGCGGTTCTTCACCAGCATGTCTCGCCGCTCACCGGTCAACCGTGAGGCGGCGAGGAATTACGGCTCACGCGGCTGCGCGGCTACTCACCGACTTTCAACTTCTGCCGTGATTCGGCCGGCGTCAGTAGTCGGAGGCTCGGAGCGAGACTCGCACGATTTCTCGATCGTTGCGCTGCACGACGTGACCATTGGCGTAGGCCGGGTGCACCCAGTTCACCAGCCGGTCCGTGCCGTGGCCCCGCGCCGGTCTCGACGTAGGCGCGATCAACGGCGCGCGGTCTAATTCCACGTAGCCTTGTGGCGTGAAACGGGCCAGGATCAGATCGCCGTCGTCGTTGTTCACGAAGTACCTGTCTTCGTGCTGCACGAAGAACGCCGTGGCGTACGACGACTGGGCGTTCATGCGGTCGCTCATCCAGAGTCGCTCGCCGGTAAGGGCATCCAGACCCCGCAACTCTCCGTGCGCGCCGACCCCGTAAATGTGGTCGCCAACGACGATTGGAGTGGTCGTCATCGCGTGCAGCCCATCGGTCTCGCCGGCCTCGTAGCTGTTGCTCGACCCCTTCCACAACAGCTCGGCCGTGGGACGATCAACCCCGAGCCGCATCATCAGGGCGCCGTTGTAGAGCTGGGTGACCAGTAAGTAGCGGTCGCTCCTGACTGGCGTCGACACCGTGATCCCGTCGGTCGTATCGAACTCCTGCTCCCAGTAGACATTGCCGGTCAGAGGGTCGAGCGAGGCCAGACCCGTCGGGTGCCAGACGATCAGTTGGCGCGCCCCACCCGCTTCGTAGATGACCGGTTGTCCGTAGCCCGCTTCCGCCACCACGTCGAGTGCCCTCCAACGTTCTGCACCGGTGCGCTTGTCGAACGCCACGACCAGCGCGTCCGGCTCCCCGCCGACAATCGCAATTAGCAGGTCATCGTCGACCAGCGGGGCGCTGGTGACGCCCCACGTCGGGACGGACAACCCGTAGCCCGCCACGTAGTCGACATCCCAGATCGGCTCACCGGTGTCGACGTTCAAGCAGAACAGCCGCCCCGTCGCTCCCACGACATAGACGCGGTCGTCGTCGACGGTCGGCGTCGCGCGGGGCCCGAGCGCGTACGAGGCCATCAGTCTGCGGTACGACGTGCTCCACTCGTGCGTCCAGAGCACCGCACCGCTCGCCTCGTCGAGGGCCAGTAGGCGCTCGCTCCCGTCCAGCGTGCGCGACGCCGGATCCTCCGTCCAGTCCAGCACGAATACCCGACCGCCGGCGACCGACGGCCCTGAGTAGCCGGAACCAATCGGCACTCGCCATGCGATTTTCAGCCCATCCTCTGGAAATCGGTCCACGACTCCGGTCTCGTGCCAGACGCCCAGGCGATCGGCACCCCGCCACTGCGGCCAGTCTTGGGCCCGGCCCGTCGAGGTCATGACCAACAGACCCAGGACAACGCCGCCCATGGTCTTCGCAAGCGGACCCGGATTGAGCCGTCTCTTCATCTCTTTCAGCTTTCTTTCCTCAATTATTGCCGAAGAATTGTCCCGCTGGGGCCGATCTGTCTGGCGCGGACGGATGCACGGTCCATGCGCCCAAGGACTAGCTAAGGGTGCGGAAACGCGGTTGGAGACCCACTGATGAGTCCGATACCGAGCAGTCCATGTTAGTGGAGTTTCTACAGCCTCATTATCTGGTCACCATGATCGCCAACCGCTGATCCGGGTCACGGAGCCCACTCAGCGTGGGTTCGTCTGGTCAATGACTGAAACCTAGTTCACCGCAGGGCGGTAGGCGGTGCAACGGGGAGAGCGGGTGCGCGGCGTACGCTCGCGGTCAGTCATCCCCGCCCTCGGCACCATTTTTTCTCTGTAAAACCGACAAAGATTGGGCGGTGTCCACCGCCCAATCTTTCTCCCAATATCGATTTGTTCCAAGAACGTTCCAACGTTCGTGGAACACGCGGCGTTGGGCTGGATCTGGCGCGCACCAGCGCCTACAGATCCTCCACCACGACCGCCGTTCCATAAGCCATCATTTCGGCAGCGCCTCCCATGATGACGGACGTTTGGAACTGCACGCTGACCACCGCATTGGCACCCAGTGCCTCGGCCTTGGCTATCATGCGATCTAGAGCCTGCTCGCGGCTTTCCGCCAGGAGCTTGGCGTACTCAGTGACCTCACCACCCACGACATTGCGCAAACCAGCCATGATGTCCTTGCCAATGTGGCGCGCTCGGATGGTGTTTCCGGCCACAAGGCCGAGTGTGCGAACGATTCGCTTGCCTGGAATCTCCGGACTAGTGACCACGAGAATTGTTGCGTTAGTCATGATTAATCTTCTACGTCTTTATATTTATCGGTCTTGGCTGCTTTCAAACGCTGCGTCAACGCCGTGCCGAACAGGAGCGTCAAGCCGATCACGAGAGCCGGCAGCCCAACCTTCACGAACCACGCCACATCGGGGTCCCCGAACACTTCGAAAATGAGCCAATAGCCGCCTACTCCGTACAGGAGGATAAGGCCCGAGATCACCAATATCTGGCCAGGCCCTGTGCCGCGCCGGCCTTCGAGGTTTCTGGATTCGCTGCTCATGCCCATGGCTGCCTTTCTCCGGTTCTCCTACAGCGGGTGATTACGATCCGTTTCCCGCCCACATGATTCGTCGTCGCTGCAATTATTTGTAGACCCCCCATGCCGGTCTGTCTTCATCGCTTTTAATCGGTCGAGCAAGACGCCGAGAAACAACAGCACAAAAGCTGAATTCCAGCGCGAGCGCGGCAGGTCGCGCCCCGGGGGAGCGTATTGAGCGTGTCCGCGACATTGACACAGGGGGGCCAAGGGCGTGTCCCGGCGGCACCTATGCGGCACCTTAAACGAAAAAACAGGCTCCTCTGGCGGGAGGAACCTGCCATATAACCCTATAAAAGATGGTCGGGATGACTGGATTTGAACCAGCGCCCCCCAGGCAGGTGCAAACGCTGGTCACACATGGTCACAGCCTGTCTTTGTTGACAGAAAGTTTCCTGAGTGGTCACCGGTACGCACAACTGTCCAATATTTCAGCACAAATTGGCACGCCCACGAGCCAGGACACCTGCGATCCGGAGGGACATCTCAGCGCGTCCGCCACCCGCCGAGTAGCAAAGCCGCGTTGCGGATCCCGGCGTCAGGCCGCGTCGCTTACCCGAGCCCGTGCTTCTGGAACAGCGAGCCGAGCTCCTCGTCGCTGAGAACCGGTTCAATGTCATAGCTGATGATGTCGGTCCAACGCAGGAACCAGTCGGCGAGGATCTTCGGATCGTCGGTTTCCACCACCGCCCATCCCGTGCGCCCGTTCGCCGAGTGCCACCGACCCAAGTCCTTCGCGCCCTCCGGCGCCTGCATGGCACTGCCATCCGTGAAGCGTTTAATTGCCTCGTTTCGATTCGCCGCCGGGAGTTGATATGTCACCATGTAGCACGCCATCAGCATCCTCCTTGCTCCATCCGTCCAGTTGGCCCTCTGCAAAGAGAGCCGTTGTACCCCGTACTTCTTGCAACAGTCAACGCCAAACGTATGATGAACCCGGGGTCGTACTGCGCGTCGGAATCACCGGCTTCCGCCAGAGCCTGCAGCTGCTCAAGCACTTCCTCAGGATGGTCCGTCTCTGGTTCAGTCATGACGCTGTCGCTGTAGACCCCGGTCCTCTGCTGGCTGGCAGGCGATTCAATCTTCGGGGTCTACTTGACCAACTCTCCAAGCCCCGCAAGTGCCTCGACGTTGAGCGCGTGCGCGTAGCCGATGACGTCTTCGCTGAGGCGAGCTATGGCGCGTTTCTTCAACGGCCAACCGAGGGCGGAAGGAATTGGGGCCGGGGAGTGGAGTATAGAATGCCGCAATGCCATACAAGGACGGTCAGCGACCCGTGCGCGTGGTCGTGCGATGTGTCTGTGCAGCTCTCCCGATCTGGCTGCTTTTCGTAGCGGGTGCCTCGGCGCAGCCGCGGTCGCTCGCCCACGTCGGCTCAATCCCCGGACCGGTGAGCCTATTGGAAGCGGATGACCGGTTACTGATCACCGGGGCAGGGACGAGCGTGCGGGTCATCGACCTTTCCGCGGTCGACGGTCCGGCGGTCGTGGGCGATTACGATTTCGCAGAAGCCGTGCTTGGACTAGCCCTCGAAGGTAATAGCGCATATGTCGCCAACAGCCACGACGGGCTCCGTCGGCTGGCCCTATCTACATCGACCGCACCGGTGCTGGCGGGCAGTTCACCCACCCGCGGACAAGCCGCTGGCGTGGCGACTTACGGGACGCACGCCTTCGTCGCAGACAACTCGCTTGGGTTCGACATCGTCCAGACGACTGAAGGGTTGGCACGCGTCGGGGAATATCTGGCCGACGGTTTTCCCCGTGGCATCGACGCCATTGGCGCCTTGGTCTTGGTCGCCGACGCGCCCGCCGGCCTGATCGTGGTCGACACCTCAGCGCCCCAGACGCCGGCCGTCATCGGTAGGCTCTCATTAGGCAGTGATCCAATCACCGGGGTTGTCGTACCACACAGTGAGCCCGGAGACCCGACCGCGACATTAGCCGGCGTGACGAGCAGGCGCGCGGGGCTGCAAATCGTTGACCTGTCGAACCCTAGCGCACCAGAAATCACGGCCGTGGTTGCGACTCAGAGCCCCCCGCGGAGCGTCGCGATGCACGGTCGGCTGCTCTATGTTGTCAGCGAGGGAAGGCTCGAGACGTTCGACCTCAAGGATCCAGCGCGCCCGACGCTCGTCGCTGTACAGACCGTTAGTGACAGCGCGGGCGCTGTGGCAGTGAACAACTCGCTGGTGTTCGTCGGGTCACCAGACGACCTCGTCATCTTCCGACGGCCTCAGCTGTCGAATTGACGATCTTGTACACAGCCTCGGTCGTGCGGATGATCAAGCTGTCTTCAAGAATCGCGGGGGTCGCCATCGTGAACTCGTCCAACCGATTCTCGCCCAGCACGCGAAACTCGGGCCCCGCCTCGATGACATAGGTCGTGCCTTCCTCGCTCAACGCGAAGATCTTGCCGTTGTACGCCCACGGAGAGGAGGTAAACCCTTCTCCAACGGTGATCCGTTGGCGGCCATACACCTCGGCACCGGTCCTCGCGTCGTGGGACGTCATCATTCCCCGGTCGAGCAACGTGTAGTAGTAGTCCCCGTACACGAGAGGCGACGGATGATACGAGCCGCCTTGCGAAAGTGACCAGGCGATATGCTCATTGCTCGAAGCGCCCTCCCCCAGTGAAATGTCTCCAGACGCACCAGGCCGAATGGCGTAGACTGGCCGTACAAAATCGCCGAGATAGCCCGACTCGATATACAACAGCCCGTGCGCCGTCATCGGCGTCGGGATCACGATCGATGACATGCCGGACAGTTCCCACAACAGGCTGCCTTCGAGGTCGTATGAACGCACCTTGTCGGTACCGGTCGTGACAATTTCCGTCCGCTGATCATGCTCCCAGACGAACGGCGTCGACCAGTTGGAGCCCTCATCGCGGTCCGTCCGCCACACGTCCGCCCCGGTCTCGGTGCTCACGGCCGCGATGTACGACTGCTCTTCCGTATCGGCCACGAGATACAGGCGACCGGCATGCAACGCAGGCGAGGATGCGGTGCCCCATCCGGCGCGCGTGCTCGCCGGAGGCAGCTCACGCGACCACCGGACCGCCCCGTCGAAGTCGAGTGCGTAGAGACCGAGATTGCCAAAGAGCACGTACAGATACTCGCCGTCGGTCACCGGCGTGGCCGATCCGAATGTGTTCTTAAGGTGATTCGACGACTCGGGAACCCCAGCGTGGACCTCAGTCCTCCACAGCGTCTCACCGCTCTCGATGTCGAGCCCATACACCAGCCAGTGGTGCCTGTCGCCCGGGACGTCGCGTTCGCCGCCTGCGTACCACCCGCCCTCCGGTGCCTCCACCTCACCTTCGCTAACCACTGTGGTAACGAAGACCATGCCGCGGGCGACGATCGGAGAACTCCACGCCAGTCCGGGAACCGCGGTGCGCCACCCCACGTTGTCGGTGGCGCTCCACCGTTCTGGCAGCCGGGGGTTGTCCGGCACGACGCCGCTCGCCCCCGGACCGCGGAACTGAGCCCACTCCTGGCCGGCCGCCACGACCGGATTACCGACCATGACCGCCGCCAGCAGCCCTACTCCGCCCATCCGTGCGACTCGGCCGGCGCGCGGAGAGCGAACCGCTGCATTCGCGAGAAGCGTTTCCACGATGCTTCCTCCTCCTAGTGTGCTGTCCAGGTCACTCGGGACCGCCGCGACGGGACATCGCCCGTCGCCGTCTTACCCGTATGTTACCCAATGGCGTCCTCGTTTCCGTCCATCGCTGGGGGCCTACACGTATTCTAGCGCCACTCGCGCCGGCGCACGATGACCTAGATCACAGAGGCCGGCACACGAGGGTTCCGATGCACAGCGGCGCGGTGGCTCAGGTGCTCGCAGCACACGCTGCGAACACCTGAGCCGGGTTGGAGGCTAGTCTAGTTACCTTGAGCTTGAGTATGACGCCGACTGATGAATGCGGTATGACGCCGACAACGAGGGAACCGCACAGCTGATCGGATTGTCCGGATCGGGGGCCGTGGGGCTTTGATTGAGCGCGTCCATCGCGGAACCAAAATCGGTGAAGCTCGGAAAAAAGAAATCCATGCGGGCTCGAGAATTCAACAGAACGCCCGGGCCACCTCCGAAGCCTCCGTAACGGACCCGCGCGGCCGTCCCGAGGTTCTCTGCGAATCCACTGGCCAGGGCCGCTGCATCTTCAATCGTCGCGCCGTTCAACTCACACAGAGTCGAGGCCATGGCGGTCTCTGGCTGGATGGAATCCAGGCCTCCCGGGGACAGAGCAACAATTCTCCGATTGCGTATCCGAACATTCTCGGTACACGTTGCCACACCAGCCAATCCCTGTCGTCCATCCGTAGCGGCCCGACGTTGCAAGAGCGCGGTACGCTTCTCGACCATATCGGCGTAGCTGAGATAGGTCGTCTCGAAGATGAAGTCGAACTGCCCGTCGCCTGACGGCGCTATCCCGTTTCGAATCATAACGAGCCCTGGAGCAGTCTCCTCGGACCACGCGAAGCCTCGTGCCGTGGCAACCACATCCGCGATGCTGTATCCGGGGTTGATGGTACAGGTACGAATTCGGCTGACGCCCACGTTCGTCTGGGCAAGAGCTGAGGAAACACCGAGAACCGCGACGATGAAAGCTGAAAATACTAGACTAGTCCGCATAATGCCTCCAACATGGTCAAATAAGTTTCGTTCCGCAGATCGTGCGGCCACACTCTCTCCCTCGCGACCCATCTTGATGAGAACTCACAATGGTCCTAATGCGCCGCACGTATGGAAATCTCTGTTCGGATGTGCCCTGCGGTGAGCGGGAGTGTAGCACGAACGATAGAACGATAGGCTGGGTTCAGCGGAGGCGAGTTTTACGGCTCACGCGGGTGCGCGGCGTCCCCTCATTGAGCAGGAGGCAGCGACGGGATAATTGTCACGTGGTCAATATTGCAATTCGGCAACGCCTGCTGTAGCTCCGCTACGCCCGCGCCGGTGACCTGGCTGTAAGAGAGACGGAGTTCCCTCAGCGCCGCTAACCCCACGAGGTGCACCAGGCCCGCGTCGGTGACCTGGCTGCCGGCGAGGGTCACGTATTCAACCTCCCCCTGTTCGTTTTGACTCACGCGACCGCCGAGCGTCTCCACCAGCGCCTCCAACGTCGTGGGAGGTGTCGGTTCCTGCTGCGCCGTGGTCGGCGTACTGAACGACACAGCTAGAATGGCGACCGCGACAAGAGGTGCGTGGTGACGGGTCATAACGTCTCTAGCCTACCGCTGACTAGTCGAAACCATTACGAAAAGAAATGGGTCGCCAAGAATCCCGTGTCTGACACGGCGTGCCAGTCAACGCACCGCCGCCAGGTGCACCTGGTCATCCGCGTCGACGACGGTCTCGGCGACCGCCTCCATCCGTTCCAGCGCCTGTGCCAGACGCACCGACGTACTCCGTACGTACCGTATTGAACCGCCTGCGCCAGCGGTAGGATCGGCGTCTATGCCTCGTCACGCAGGGGAGTACCGGTGCCGGTCGTCTAATTCTGGATTCACATCCAACGTGGAGGAGGGCCGCCCTCCCCCTTGACCCACGTGTGGGCAGGAGGAGGGCGGAGTGGCAGGGTCCGTTGGTGCGAGGCTAGGGGCCGGCATTGACGTATCAGCAGTGCAGATCTTCAAGAACAACGTCGAGGCGGTTGACGTGTATCTACCAGTCTTTATGATCATTGTCCGTTGCCTGCACCGCCGGCAGCAGTGCATCAGCATCAACACCGGTGTACCTCGTTCGGTTTGACCGACGCTGCTGCATCGGTGCCGTGAGCCAGTAATTCCTGATGTGCGGCCCCCCACTCACTCCGCCCAACTGCTCCTCGGTCATTGCCACTGTGTCGGTCTGCTTGGTTGTCATCGTCTGTGCTCCTTGCTGTGTCCGCCTGCGGCTCATCCGCAGTTGATGATGGCAGTGTAGAGTCCGGTGACGAACCTCACCATGACGCACCACACAGAGCCTCTGTGAAGTTGATCACAGAGTGCCGACAGCGCCTCGCCCGTGAGTGGGACGCCGCGCACCGACGTACCCCGCACGTACCGTGAGATCGTCGTGATGTGGGCGTGACCGAAACAGTCCCGCACGTCGCGCAGGTCCGCTGACGATTCCAGCAGCCGACAGGCGATCGGGATAGGCTCTTGTCGCAACGACGGCGGGTGTCGCTGTCCGACTCAGACGAGACGCCTGCCGAACTAGCGCGGGGCGGCGGGCACGGCGTAGAAACTTTGGAAAGTAAAGATGTCGCGAACTGACCACGACCGCATCTATTCCACACCTGGATTGCCGCGTTTCGAGATTCACGATCTGGACGATCGACTGCTCGCCGGCCGCAATCCGCTATCGGCGATTGACGCGCAGGGGCTCGTCGATGTCGGGGTGACGCATGTGGTCGATCTGCGTGAACGGCATGAGTGGGAGACGCCGGGCCGATTCGGGCGCGCGGCGGTCGAGGCGTTGGGCGTGCTGGGCATCAAGCGACTGCACGCGCCCGTGACCGACGGAGGCGCGCCGTCCGCGGGGGCGCTCGATGTGGCCGTACGTTGGATGGCCCGTGTCGCTGAACAGGACGGTTCACGGATCTTCGTCCACTGCCGCGCCGGTCAGGAGCGGACCGCTGCCGTGCTCGCTGCCTACGTGGCGACGCACTCGGCCTTCACGCTCGACCAGGCCATCGACTGGCTCGCAGCAAGCAGGTACGGGGGACGCCCACTTCCTTCACAGGAGCATGCTGTACGCGAGTGGCTCGCGCCGACCACGCTGCCACAGGACGCGGTGTACCGATCACGTGTTCGCGGCTGCCTCCTGGGTGGCGCGATCGGAGATGCGCTCGGTGCGCCAATCGAGTTCATGGAGCTATCCGAGATCCGATCGCACTTCGGACCGAGCGGCGTGACCGGCTACGAGACTGCGTACGAGCGCCGAGGCGCGATCACGGACGACACGCAGATGACGCTCTTCACGGTGGAGGGGACAATCCGGGCCGTCGTGCGAGGCACGCTCAAGGGGATCTGTTCTCCGCCCGGTGTCGTCTGGCACGCCTATCGTCGGTGGCTCGTGACGCAGGGCGAGCTCGCCGACAGCGAGGACGAGTCGCTCACCTCCGGATGGCTGATTGGGGAGCGCGCACTCCACGCGCGCCGGGCGCCGGGCAACACCTGCATCAGTGCTCTCGCGACCGGGCGGATGGGTACGCCTGAGGAACACCTCAACGACAGCAAGGGGTGCGGTGGCGTGATGCGCGTCGCGCCGGTCGGTTTGTACAGGCTGGACTCTTGGGGGGCGTTCGGGTTCGGATGCGAGGTCGCGGCACTCACGCACAGCCACGTCACCGGATACGTGTCGTCGGGAGCGATGGCCTTCCTCGTGCGCCGCCTGATCGACGGTCTCGAATTGCGGCCCGCGTGCGAGGAACTGCTCGATGTGCTGCTGCAGCACGACGGGCACGAGGAAACGCTCGGCGCGCTCCGCGCGGCGTTGGATCTCGTCGATCGCGACGCAGGCGCACCTTCGGCAGAGCGAATGGAGACCCTCGGCCAAGGGTGGGTTGCCGAAGAGGCCTTGGCGATGGGGGTCTACGCCGCCCTTGCGGCCGACGACGTTCGGAGTGCGCTGCTTCTCGCGGTGAACCACTCTGGCGACAGCGACAGCACGGGTGCGATTGCTGGAAGCCTGCTCGGCGCACTGCACGGCGTGGAGGCGCTTCCGGGCGACCTGCTTGGAGACGTTGAGTTGCGGGGGCTCATCGTGACGCTCGCCGACGACCTCGTCGATGTCCAGTCGTGTGATGAGGAGAGCATGAGTGACCACTGGTGGGAGCGGTACCCGGGCTATTGATCACCTCGGGGAGCTCCTCTTTGGGCAATTTGTGGCCAGTCCGCGAACAACCCAGTGCACCACGGCCATCTGAGACCGCAGTCCAGCCATGCAGCACGACGCGTGCTGACAGTCCGTCGATAGTCTGGGTTCAGCGGAGACGAGAGCTTACGGCTCACGCGGGTGCGCGGCGTCCCATACGCGAGCACGGCGGTGGACTACGGAACGGGGACCCGGTCCTTGAGTTCCTCAAACCAGTTCTCGACGACGACCATGCCTATGAGGGCATCTACGTCGTCCATCTGCCGAGATACACTAGGTTTCAGGAGGACAAAGCGGTCCCCACCAGGCGCGCCATCGAATTGTCTCCGATTATTCTGAAAAATATTGTAGCCGCTTAGGCCGAAGAGCAACTCAGGTGTCCTGGCGCTGAAAGTCGGCTCGGTTTCGACCTGCACCGACATCAGGTCTGGGGTAGGTGGGCCGAGGTAGAACAACTCACGCCCATCCGGCGACCACACCGGATAAGCACCTGCAACTGGAGATACTCGCCACTGACCGTCGTCGATGTTGGGGAATGGCTGGACGTAGGTGAGGCTCTCGCCCGTCTCGTTGGACATGTAGGCCAGCCACCGACCGTCTGGAGACAGCGCTGGGGCAGACTCTTGGAAGTCTCCGTCGAGCGGCTCAACCGTTCGCTGGGGGCTGAACACCGCTCGCCGATTGTGGCTTTCCTTTCGATCGGTGTCCATCAGATGCATCTACGTTCGATTTGCCGATCCTGCCGCTGGGCGGCGGGTGGTTCAGAGGGGACGGCGCTTACGGCTCACGCGGGTTCGTGACGGTTGGATGACCGCTGGATGAATTGGGGCATGTTCAACGTCTCGCTGGTTCGTTTCGCGTGACTCACAGGCGCGCCGGCGATCCGCACGCCCGCATGCTGCCCCGCCTTGGCACCTCTTCTGCTATGATGGGCTTACTCTCAAACGTAGCGCGTTCGTAGATGCTGTTTAGGCCTCGAGTTTGACGCCGAAACATGCGCTTGGCGAGGACCCGCGGGCGGTAGTTCCGCCTCGGGCAAGATAAAGCCGGTGTGGCGCTTCTGCCGCGCCAAACTGTGGCCTGCCGGACAGGCCCTCGCATTTCCCCTAGAAGGAGACAGCAGCATGGCACTTGGAAGCCTCATTCTCGACGAGACCGGAACCGTAGACGCTGTCCGTGAACTGTCGAATGACGAACACGGCATCAAGAACGAGATTTCACTCACGCTCAAGGGCACGATCCGAGGCGTCGAAGAGACGACGAAATGGACATACACGGCACTGGCGAGGCCGGACGGTTCGGTCTACGGGGAGGGCACGGCAGTCATGACAACCGTGGACGGTGAAGTCCTGACGGTCACAGGCCGTGGTGCAGCGAAGGCCGCCGGCGAAGACGGATCAACCCACTTTGCCACGATGCTGTTTGTCCATACAGACGCCCCGCGGTTCGCCGACCTGAACCATGTTGGTCTGGTTGGGGAATACGACGTGGCGCCGGATGGAACTGCCGTGAACAAGTGCTGGGAATGGAAATAGTTCAGGGCAGTAAGGACACGCACGCGAAGAGACGCTCGTGTCATTGAATGGCTTCTGGCTCTAAAGACTACGGATATCCATACTTGCGAGACATCATGATTAAGCACATCACCAAATACGTTTTTTGCTTCCTCCTCGGGCTACCGTTCGTGCTCATGGGGCCGACGGCAGCTGACGCCCAGACTAACGATGACAGTGTGATGCTAATGCGCATGTATATGCAGATTGCGCCTGGCCAACGAGACGCCTGGGTAGAAGGGCGCCAGCAACAGATTACGCATCGGCGGGAACATGGCTACAGCTGGGGTGAAAGAGTCACGATCAGCGAAGACAACGTCGTTCGCATGAGCATACGACTGCCGAACGGCTTCTCTGACATAGAGGCACGCCGAGCATGGTTCAGAGACAACCCCAGCGATGGAAACTTTGCGAACACAGTTTCGCGTGTCTGGAACGAACTGGCACGCACTCGGCTTGAGTTGTCTTATCGTCCCGATGGATATGAACCGGGCATGTCGAACTTCCAGCAAGAACGCCGCGTTTATCGCGCACCAGGTCATAGACAGGCTATGCGAGACTTCATGGCCAGCGTGTCTGCGGCATTCGAGGAGGCCGGTATCGCTCAGGCACGATTTGTATCGAGCGGAGTCATGGGCGGAAGCCCCCACTACAGTATTTTCTATCCAGCAGAAAGTGCTGCCGCCTACTACGATGCACGAGAGGCACTGCAACCGATTTTTGAGAGTCTTCGCGGCGAGCGAACGCCCGGAGCGGTACAGAGAACCGTGGTTAGAAACTGGACGCGACTACGAGATCTCGATTTCGTGCCCGAAGACTAACTCAGCTCACACCGACACTTTTTGCGGAGGCTTTCAATGACTCGTTCTTTTTCAAGAATCTATCTCACTCTTGCCTTGCTGACATCAGTCGCTCTAATTGGTTGTTCATCAAATGGCGCTCAGACCAGCGAGGACCAAACGCCATTGTTCCTCACGACTTACATGCAAATTAAGCCTGGTGAAGTGTCCGCCTGGGAGGCGGCACGCCAGCGAACTATCGAGTGTCGCGAATCAGAGAACTACCCGTGGACCGAGTTCGTGTCGATTGGCGAGACGAATATCGCCCGAATCGTGACGCGGTTGCCAAACGGTTGGTCAGATATGGCAGCGCGGAGCGAGTGGTTTAACGCGCGGTCTGGAAACTGCGGCTCGGGAATGCCTGACACCGTCAATGGGTTTTGGAGAGAGATAAACGAACCGCTGCCTGAGCTCGCTTATGAGCCGGACAACCCGAGAGTCGCCCAAGGCGAGGGAATGTTTACACATCAGATCAAGATCTATGCTCGACCGGGGACAAGACAAGCCGCGAGAGAATCGATGGCTGGCGTAAGTGCCGCGCTTCGGGCGGCTGGGAGCGATCAACCGCGGTTTGTGGGGAGGACAGTTGTAGGAAGCGGCCCTGCGTATACCGTGTTCTACCCTGCCCTTGATGCAGCTGACTACTACGAGCACCGCGAAGAGAATCGAAGTGTTATCCAGGGCGCTCTCAGTGGTAATTCCTTCAGCGTTAGAACTGAGCGCACAAATTGGCAGCGCAGGCCAGACCTTGGTTATTCAGCTGGCGACTAAGCGTGAGGACGAGCTGTCTACTGAGAGCCTGCGTGCTCACTTCACGAACACACTTAGGAGGCGACCACTATGGCCAGCTCTGGAGAATACAGCTTCACCCGAACGGGCTTCACGCTCACCGAGACCTCACCAAGCGTCCTCACCCACGTCACCTCATTTGAAGGCAGCGCGACTGAGTTCAATGCCCCGTTTGGGAGCCTTAGTTATAGCCAGCCACTTGGCGAGGGCGGCGCAAGCTCCGGCACTTGCACTTGGGTCGCCAAGACCGTTCTTGAGGATGGAACGGTTATAGCAGATATCGCCCATGGCACGTTTGAACGGATCGGCATGGAACTCCGCATACGAATTAAGCTGGATCATGACCTGTCAGATGGACGCAAACTTAAGACCGAGGGAATCCTGAATCACGCGGACGGGTCGTGGACGGGAACTTACGTAGAGGTCAGTTGATCCAAACATCTGACGCGCACCACTGGAACATCCGTATCTCGTCAGAAAGCATGTCGCGGCCGTTGTAGCACATGAACCCGAGGCTGAACCGCGCCAAGGTGAGCCGCTGCCCGGCCGCCAGACGATACAACCGCCAGACGACAGCTGGCATTCGAAGCCTCCCCGCCGCCACCGGCGCAGGCGTCCTACAGGACGACGTGCAGGCGCACATGTGGTTCAACCTCGCGGCCTCACGAAGTACCGGTGAGGATCGAGAGAGCGCCGTCGCAATTCGCAACCTAGCTGCAGACGAGCTAACGCCAGACGCTCTCAATGAAGCACAACGCTTCGCTCGCGAGTGGAACGAAGCGCACCCGCGTGAAGCCGTAACCCCCGTCCCCGCTGAACCCAGACTATCGACGGATTGTCAGCACGCGTCGTGCTGCACGACCTCACGGTACGTCCGGAGCACGCCGGTGCGTCTGGCACAGGCGCTGGTGCGGATGAAGGCGGCAGCCGAGACCCTCGTCGACGCGGATGACCAGCCGCATCTGGCTGCGGTGCGGTGACTGGCGCGCCGTGTCCGGTACGGGACTCTGGGCGACCTGTTTATTCTCGTAAGTGGCAACGCCTCGCTTACGTGGACTTCCATCCTGCTCAACGAAGCGGACGGGTCGTCGTTGGGCTGTTCAGAATCTACGGTGGTCACGTGGTGTGTCTATCGAAATTCAAATAGGGTCAAGGGTGGCATTATTCATCCGGGCGAAACTTCGACCGATATTTTCGTCGTTCGCTTTTACCCAAAGACGGTTGGGACCTACTACTTGACGCTAAAAGTCGTAAGTGACGCTACTGGCGGGACCGACACCCTGCAGATCACTGCAACTGCGACACCTTGACCTGTGCCAGGCGCACCGGCGTGCTCCGTACGTACCGTGAGGTCGTTGTGATGTTGGCCTGACCGAGAAAGTCCCGCACGTCATGCACGTCCGCCGACGATTCCAGCAGCCGACAGGCAGTCAGGCCGCCCACGTCGCACAGCCCAAATCGGACACCCGGGAGGGTTGTGGTCGAAGCTAGCCGATGGCGAGTGTCCTAGCGAGCGCATTATAGTGAATCCGGATAGGCCGGGAGCGTGGTGAGCCGAGTGTCTTCGACCGCACCGCCGACTGTGAAGTGGTACAGGTCCTGATAGGTGGTGTCTTCAAGGCCAAGGATTTCATGCATCGCATCGTCGAAATAACAACCGATTCCGGTGCTCCTGATCCCGGCGGCTTCGGCTTCCAGATAGAGCACCTGACCGACCGCGCCTGCCTCCCAGAACAGACGGGGGTAGAACCAGGTGCCGTAGTGATTCAGTGGACGCTCAAACTCCGCCACCATCCCAAGACTGAAACACCCGTCACTTGCAATGTCTTGGGTGCAGGAGACCGCTTGCGCGGTGCGCCTCGTATCTGATTCACTGAGACACCATAGGTCGACTTCTTCAGGGCAGCCAGGAGCGCGTACCCACGACGCGGCGCGAGTACAGGCCTCCTGCAGCCCAGACCGCTGTGTTTTGTCGCGTACTAACATGTATAACCCAGGGGGTAGGCCGTCTACGCGGTGCACGAAGATCGCCAGGTGGATGTGCGGGGTCCAAGGCAGCGTGCTAAAGGGGACCTGGTCCTGGCTAGCGACCGTTCTGTGGAGCATGCGATAGAACAGGTCTCGGTCTATTTTGGTCTTCCCATCCATCGCTACCGCGCTCCGCCGCTGACGGATGACGGACCGGAGCGGGACGGGGCGAGTCGGCAATGAGCCAGGTGGTCCCGACTCTTGCGTGCGTGTGCTCGGACTTGGACCGCTAGGTTTACGGGCTGCGGTCGCCGGCGCGTCCATACCCCAGTCCAGATGATTCGGGCTGAGGACGTTGGGCGTGCCAAGCCATTCCAGTTTCGCGAAGTGCTGCACCGGATCCTCGGGCAGGGTGCGCACGGTGATCCCTCTCACGCCAGGGCCTACGGCGATCAGCACATCCGGCTCCTCCGGTTCGGCGGCATTCTTCCGTTCGGTGCCGAGGAGGCGCGCCAGTTCAGCCGTTCCCAAGTCATCCATCAATCTCGTTTGCCACCCCAGTCCAGCGGCAGCGATAGCGATCGCGGCGACTGCGTGCCCCACGTCATGCTGGCAATAGCGATAGGCGCGTTGGCCGTATTTCCACGCTTCTCGCCAGTGGACGGAGGTAAACCCGACGAAGATTGTTTCGGGCGGACATTGCTGGCATAGCGTCTCCCATAACCCCAGGCCAAACTTCGCCCTAACCTCGAGCGCATGTTCCTTGGGCGCATAATGGCAGACAACCGGAACCGCACAGAGACCATCCACCGGACCGCAGAGCAGGTAGCCCTCTGTCGGGTGTAGGTTGCCGCTCGACGGGTTGACCCGGAGCGCCCATCGAGAGCCACTCGTACTCTTCCAAGCCGAGATCGCCAGACTGTCGAAGAAGAGCTGTGAGATACCCCGCCGGTTCAGCAGAGCCGGTGAATGTCGCCCCTCGACAAACGCCTCATCGTAACGTGGCTCCCCCGTCGGTGGGATCTTGTCCAGCCCGATCAGGGGCGCACCGTCGTAGCGGCGAAACGGGTCCGGCTGGGTGCCCCAGTCGAGGTGGCCCGGTCCGGGCGCGAAGCGATGGACGTGATGCTTGGTAACCTGGTGATATTGGCGGACCGTTTCTAGCATTTCCTTCGAGGTCTGGTTCACTCATCTGCTCCGGTGATTGGTGCACTCATTATGGGAGAGTTGGACATTGCTTGAGTTTCTGAATCGATCTGTTGTTCCAGTTTTCCGCTTCCGACGTTCAATGCCTCCCCCGCGAATGGGACGAAGCGCACCCGCAGCACATCGATCTCCGGCGTCTGCGCCTGCACCGGCACACCGACGGCGAGCGCGGTCAGCACAGCGACGGCGGCGACGAACCGGGTAGCGTGCGCCATGCGAGTCTCTTGGCTCACGGTGATGTGATGTCGGACCCCACCCTACTGCTGAATGGCGGTTCTATGTGAGAGCTTACGGCTCACGCGGGTGCGCGGCGTCCCACTCGCGGGCGAGGGGCTGTCGGCACTCTGTGACCAACTTCACAGAGGCTCTGTGTGGTGCGTCATGGTGAGGTTCGTCACCGGACTCTACACTGCCATCATCAACTGCGGATGAGCCGCAGTCGACCTTTGCAAGGAGCACAGACGATGGCAACCAGGCAGACCGACGCAGTAGCAATGACCGAGCAGCAACTTGAATCAGTCTCGGGTGGGCCGGTATTCGCCAAATATGGTGACATCCAAGCCGGAGTCCCGAGGAGAAACAAGACGAGTCCTAAGATGCGGTTCAGCTACACCGATGATGATCTAGTTGCATTCAAGAGACTCGGGCATGTCAACCGGCTCGACGTTTCAGCCGTCCTCACTTTGTCGAACGTTCTGAATTCTTGAAGATCTGCACTGCTAATACGTCACTACCAGGCTCCTCGCCTCGCACCAACGGACCCTGCCACTCCGCCCTCCTCCTGCCCACACGTGGGTCAAGGGGGAGCGCGCTCTTCTACAGCGGATGTGATTTCAGAGTTTGATGATCAGCAAGTTCGGATGAACGGATCCACAGCGGCAACGCTCCCCCTAGGCGCTCCCACACACAAAACTCAAATTGAAAGAGCTAACGCGGTGACGTTACTGCGGGTGCGCGGCGTCCCACTCCCGAGCGAGGCGTTCGGCTTCGACGATCTGCTCGGGAGTCATCCGGGCTACCGCCTCGTCGCGCCGGATGACTCCAATCTCTCGATACGAACCGGTCGCTCGTGAGGCCGCGAGGTTGAACCACATGTGTGCCTGCACGTAGTCCTTCGGCACGCCTTGGTCATTGAAGCAACTGACCCCAAGGATGGACTGTCTCCCTGCTCAGCCGCCAGGCGATACCAGCGAGGCACTCTCTAGCGATAACGACGAACATCTAGTCCACGTTCGTAAGGTCACGATGACCGATCCAGTCGAACACTGAACCGACCACCGTGAGCCCAGCACGTAGAGCCACCACCTATTCGATGTCGTACATCTTCCCGTTGAAAGTGCGCGCCTCAAAATCCATCACACCCTCGGTTCTGATTTTCTGGCCGGTAGAAACCTCGTGCACTAACGACACATTTCCCCGAAGCTCGTTGCCAATTCGCTCCCAAGTCCCTTCTCCGAAACCAGCCGCCAACGTCCCGTCATCTAGAACACCTCGAGCAACCCAGCTGCACGAGCCGCTGTTCGCTGCAGCCTCGGACAGAGGCATGGTGAAAATGAGAGACCCCAAAACGACAGGAAATCCTGTGGCTGCGCCTTCATAGGACATAAGTTGCTGAACCTGACCGTCCGCAGTTTTACTAACCACGACACCGGTGTTCTTGAATGTGTACTCTCCAGTCGGGTCTGCCATCGACTCTCTCCTTTGGTGAATGGTTTGCATTGGAAATTATTGTGACCAATGCTTCAGTACGCTCGGCCTCAGGCTTATAGTCTGTTGCCGTAGACGCCGATGCTACTGCAGGCAAGGGTCGCAATGCGACTACCGCGGGTGCGCGGCGTCCCACTCGCGAGAGCCTCCCCTGGGGTTCCCCGTTGAACTCCTTCACTCCGGGAGTCTGGACGATAGGAAAAATTAGCGCCTCCCCGCCCCCCAAGCAAGCCCCTCCCGAGCCTGACAGCTGCTCGCTGCCATGCTGCGCTCGTCACCGCGTTCTCCATAAGACCCGAGCGGTGAGTGGGGTCGGCGTTTTGTGGGAAGTATTCGCCGAGCCATGGGTTCTCAGGGCGTACCGGAGGTCGCGTTGGCTCTCGACAATACGTACTGTTGGATCGCCCTGACCTGCTCGGCATCGATGAGGTCGTCGAACCTCGGCATCCCACGTTGCTCGCGCAGCCCGCCGAGGACGATCTGCTCGAATTGGTCATGCACGTCCGCCGATGAGTACCGTAGGTCGGGGAGTGACCCGGCGATGGCGGCGAAGCCGTGGCAGCCGAAACACAGTCCCTCGTAGAGCTCTCGACCGTCCCGGATGGTCGCGGCGGATGCCTCCACGGGGAGCGCCGGCACGGGCGGCTCCGTATGGCCAAAGGGCCTCGGTTCCATCGATGCGTTGCCGTCGAGCGCGAAGGTCAGGACGCGTCCATAACCAGGCTTGACGGGGCCCATCCCGGACGGATTGATGAGTCCGGGTGCGCCGCCCCATCCCACCATAAGCGTGATGTGCTGCACGCCGTCGACGAGGTAGCTGACTGGAGGCGCCATGATTCCGGTGCCCGCGTCGAAATCCCACAATACGGTGCCGTCCGTTGCGCGGTAGGCGGCGAAAATCCCGTCGGCACGTCCCTGGAACACGAGACCGCCGGCCGTGGCCAGCACGCCGCCGCTCTCGGCCACCGGGAAATCGACGGTCCAGTCGGCGCGCCCCGTCACCGGATTCCACGCCATGAGCTTGCCTTGAGCGGGCGGCTGGAGTAGCAGCTGTTCCAGGAGTGGACCGTCATAGCCCGGTTCGATCCCGGCATTGAAGGCTCTCTTGCCCGGTTGCCATTCGGGGTCGGGCGGGTGGATGAAGAACATGCCGTCCTTCACCGGCAGATAGACCAGCCCGGTCGTCGGATGAAAGGCCATCGGATACCAGTTGTGTGCTCCGCCAGGATCCGGCGTCACGATGATCGGTTCCATCCCCTCGTACGCCGCCGCTGCCTCGATCGGTCGACCAGTCTCGGGGTCGATGCCGGTCGCCCAGGTCATCTGCGCATACGGTGTCCCGGAGAGGAACTCTCCAGTCGCAGCATCCAGCACGTAGAAGAAGGCATTCTTCGACGCCTGCATAATCACGCGACGCGGCCGTCCGTCGATCTCGAGATCGGCCAGCATCAGCGGCTGGGTGGCATCGTAGTCCCAGTGGTCGCCCGGTACCAGCTGGAAGTGCCACGCGTATTCACCCGTGTCCGCGTGCAGGGCGAGGATGGAGGAGGCGTAGAGGTTGTCGCCGCCTCGACCGCGGAGGTCGCGATACCAGGGGTCGGCATTTCCGGTACCCACGTACACAAGATTGAGCTCGGGGTCGAAGACGATCGCGTCCCACACGGTGCCGCCACCACCTGCCAGCCACCATTCGCCGTTCCAGGTCTCCGCGGCGCGCTGCATCGCGTTGTTTGCGAACCCCTCTGCCGGGTCGCCCGGCACGGTGTGCGTTCGCCACACCAGCCCGCCGGTCTCCGCGTCGTAGGCGGAGACGTATCCACGCACGCCGTATTCGGCCCCGGCGTTGCCGATGACGACCAGGCCGTTGGCGATTCTGGGGGCACCGGTGATGGCGAGCGGCTTATCCAGGTCGATGGTCAGCGTTCCCCACACCGGGACGCCGGTGGCGGCGTCAATGGCGATCAGCCGACCGTCAGTGGTCCCGACATAGACGCGGTCCTCGTAGAAGGCGACGCCCCGGTTCACGACGTCGCAACAGATTAGTCGGGCGCGGGTTCGATCGGATTCGGGGTCATAGGTCCACACGCGGTCGCCCGTCTTCGCGTCGAACGCGTAGACGATGCTCCATGGCCCCGTGGTGTAGATGACACCGTCGACGACGACGGGTGTGGCCTCGACGCCTCGGGTGGTGGGCAGCTCCCGGCTCCAGACCAGGCCAAGCCCACCGACCGTATCCTCATTGATGTGCTGGAGAGGGCTGAATCGTTGCTCGTCGTACGTCCGCCCATACATCAGCCAGTTCGCGTCGTCGTCGGCCGCGTTCCGGAGCTGCTGGTCGCTGGCACGTTGAGGCGCGGCCCCGACTGTCCACCCGCCGACAACGAGCAGGGCGAGTATCGCAACGGCAAAGAGGGGCTGAAGCTGTCGAGTCACCGTAATCTCCTTGGTAATGACGGGGTGAACAGCCGATTCTACCGCTGGCTGCCTTACGGCTCACGCGGGTCCGCGGCGAGCCACGCGCCGGCGAAATGCTGGGCTAGCTCGTGCCGAGCCACAATGAACGCGAGTGAATCCTTGCCAGCGGTCTCCGGCTCCTGCTCTTCCGCCGGACGTGGCCCGTACGACCCCGTGTGCCGCTCCCACGTCAACTCGGTGGCGTCATTAAGCTGAAGCACAAGAAGCGCCACAGCAAGTGCGAATCATCTTTCGATGACGACAGCTCAAAAACCCAATCGTTGATTCTTTAGTCGGTAGTGACCTTAACCTCGTAGAGATGGTATACCAACACACCGGTCTCAAAGTTGGCGTGGCCAGCACCGATAGCTTGGATCCGGTTAAGCCACTTGTAGCGTGAATCGCTAGTCTGAAATGTTGGGGCGGACGCGACTAGTCCCGTAGAGAAGTCGGCACGGCCACCATATTCCACGTAAATGACTGCTCCGTCGTCTGTTCTCAGAGTAAAACGAACGTCGAGCGCTCCAAGTTTTCCGTCCTCTCCACTCATCGTTAACCAATCGGCAGCGTCATTCGTTGCGAGCGTGGCGTTTACGCGGTCACTTTCGAGTTTTATTTCAGGCACATCGACGACGAGTCGTGTGCCCTTTGGGCCCGCCCCGACCTCAACCATGTCACCGAGCTTAGCGGTAATTGTTCCCATCGAGACCAGTGTTGCTTTCGGCATAATCTTTAATCTCCTGGTTGATTAGATAGCCATGTCTGGCACAGCGCTTGACGGTTGGCGCTTTAACGGGACAGGCTTACGGCTCACGCGGGTGCGCGGCGTCCCACTCGCGGGCGAGGGGCTGGGCGTCGGCGACGTGCTCGGGAGGATCTTGATGGCGACGGTGCGGTCCAGGCGGGTGTCAGTGGCTTTGTAGACTTCGCCCATGCCGCCCGCGCCGAGGGGGGCTTGGATCCCGTAGGGGCCGAGCGTGGTGCCGGGGTCGAGAGGCATCGCTTCTCTTCTACTGTGCTGTAAACCCACCGTCCACAGGTACCGTGATCCCTGTCGTGAAGGAGTTGTCCGGCGAGGCGAGCCAGACGACTGCTTGCGCCACCTCCTCCGACCGACCGAATCGGCCCATAGGATGCAGTGTTTTCGCGTAGTCGATTGCCTCTGCGTTTTGGTCGACAAAGCGCTCAAACATCCCGGTGCCGATGACGGCCGGGGCCACGGCATTCACGCGGACGCCTTGGGTGGCGTATTCGAGTGCGACGGTCTTCGTCATCCCAATCACGGCATGCTTACTCGCGCCGTAGGCCGAGGCCCCCGGAAAGCCGATCAGGCCCGCAATCGAGGCGTTGTTGACGATCGCGCCGCCTCCGTTGCGAAGCATGGCGGCAATCTCCTCCTGCATGCTCACGAACACGCCACGGACATTTGTACGCAACACTCGGTCAAAGTTGTCGAGCGCCGTCTCTTGGATGGATATCGCCGCGTCCCCTTCGATCCCGGCGTTGTTAAAGGCAATGTCTAACCGTCCGAATTGCTCAACAGCTTGGGCGACGAGGTCCTCGATCTGTTGCGCATCGTCGACATCAGTCTGCACAAAGATGGCGTTACCGCCTTCGTCGCGGATGCCCTTCACTATATTCTCACCGAGTTCCTTGCGGCGGCCAGACAGCACAAGCTTGCAGCCCTTCGCCGCAAAGGCATGCGCAGTTGCCAGACCGATTCCAGAGGTCGCCCCCGTAATGAGTACAACGCTCTCGCCAAATGATTGTGGCATCTTGGGACCCTCATCAATTAATGGACTATAGGACGGATTAGGCACCCCAGTTAATAGAGGACTCAATATCGGATCCGGCCCGAGCCGCCCGGCGAGCCCCGAGGTTGTACTGCGCCCAGGCGACTCCCTGGTCAGCCCCAGCCGATACCAGCGAACTGCCTCGGCGTAATGCTGCCGGACGCCTTGACCTAGGGCGTACAGGTTCCCGAATTCGTACTGCGCGCCGGCGTGTCCCTGGTCCGCCGCCAGTCGATGCCACCGCATGGCCTCGACATAGTCCTGCGGGTGGGTACCTAGACCGAAGCCGTACAAGTTCCCGAAGTGGTACTGCGCCTCAGCATCCCCTGCCACCGCACGCACCCGTAGCGCATCGATCTCCGGCGTCTGCGCCTGCACCGGCGCACACAGTGCTAGCGCGACCAGGACGGCGACGGCGACGAACCGGGTGGCGTGCGTCATGCGGGTCTCTCAGCTCACGGCGATGTGATGTCGGACCCGATCCTACTGCGGGTAGGCGGTTCAATGTGAGAGCTTACGGCTCACGCGGGTCCGCGGCGTCCCAGGCGCGAAAGGGAGAAGAAGGTCATCAGGCGATGACCTTCTTCCAGTGACTACGCTACTCGAACCACGGCGTATGTGGACGATGAAGAATGACTGCATCATAGACATTCGACCCAGTGCACTGCGCAAATTTTCGCTGGTACTCCCCTTGAGCACGCCAGCCACCCGTAGCCCAATACTGGTGGGCCGAAGCTAGGGCTGTCCAGTCAGGATAGACCATAACCTGCGCAAAGTCCCCCAGGCGGTTCTCGGTCCTGACCCCAAAATTGGGAAACATCACAGAGTACGCGACACGGACGTTGGCATCATTCAATCTGTGAGCGAACGCATTCCGTTCGGCGGCCAGTGCCTCCGCGCTCACTCCATCCCGGATAGTGCACCAGTTTAAGGAGACAAACCCCTGGTCGTCGTCCTGCAGAATTGCTTCACTGACATACGTGAGATAACTGCCGTTCAGTTGCGTCTGACATGAAACGGCCTCCTGGAAGGCGGCATTGACATCTTGCCCATTGTCGTCGTACCACTCCCGATACTGTGCTACTTGGTCCAAAGCAAGATACTCGAAGAAGATTACGTCGTATGGACTTTTGCCATATCGTGGGGTTAACTGGACCTCTAGGCCATTGAATGGACCCTCTGCCACTGCAGCTAACCATGTTGCGTTGACGGCGTCCACGTCAGCCATCGTCTTGCCAGTATTGAGTGTGCAGAGAAAGGTTTGGACGGCGACCGGACGTACCGGGTCGACGACCCCAGGGGTTTGAGCCCAGGCAATATTGACGGCGCTAGCTGCCATCACGAACACCAAGCCACAGATTAGTTTTCGCAT
>Ga0315338_1000789_pt1 | contig 55404 bp, 41 predicted proteins | sample ASW8metaG_FD_204518 | JGI IMG/M metagenome (GOLD analysis project Ga0315338, IMG submission 204518) | Ammonia-oxidizing marine archaeal communities from Monterey Bay, California, United States - ASW #8 | ecosystem: Environmental > Aquatic > Marine > Coastal | place: USA: California | collected... | reverse complement strand
TACGCGAGTCCGCCCGCGGCAAGACTCCAATATTCCCTGAAATGCCCGACCATGCGAAAGGGTCGCTGCACGGGGTAGGGGTACTCCTCGAGGACTCGAGAGATGAGGTAGAAGAGGATCACGGTAAGGCCGGCATTGAACGCCAACAGGAGTGACGAGACGGTTCCGAAAAGATCGGCGGCCCACAAACAACCGATGAGCGCCACTGCCATGCCGGACGCAAAGCTGCGGCTGACGGCGCGGTAGTCCTTGAGCGCGGTGAGAAAGACGCTCGATATCCAGATCGCGGTGACGAGGAAGAAGTTGATGAGCGCGCCGATGCGGGCCAGGGGCGCGAGGCTCACATGGAAGAAGTAGAAGGGAACGGCGAACAAGGCGAGCGCGAGGAACAGGACGAGCATCCCTCCGACCAACATGCCCGGGGCATCTTGGACGTCGGCCTCGAACACGCGGTCGGCGAGGAACCGAGTCGCGACGATGATGACCGGCGACGAGAGCACGAGCGAGAACGCGAAGTTGTAAATGACGATGAGCCGAAAGAGGGCCACCGTATCGACGGAGCTCTCGGAAGTTCCCCACAGGGAGATACCGCCCAGAGCGAGGATGGTGAACACCCATGGCCCGCTGGCAGCGACGGAAGAGTGTGAATAGGCTTCGAAGAGTCCGAGCAAGTCGTCCCGCTGGGACAGCTTCTTGAGCTCGAAACCGATGCCTGCCATGAACCGTGCTCAGCTCGCCTCGAGGTGGCGACTGTGAATGCACTCTTCCGCACGATAGCGGTGATAGAGCTCGCCGTAGGCGGCGTCCAGGTCTTTCTTGTCGTAGTAGCGATTGACACGCGCCCGTATCGCGCGCCCGTACTGTTCTCTCAAGTTTGGATTCGCGAGTATCTCGCCGAGCTCATGGGCCGTTGCTGCCGGATTGCTCAGGGGTGTAATCGCGCCCCCGGGCCCTAAGGCCGGCGCCTCGTCATCCCGGCCCAGGATCATTTCTCGGCACGCGCCGACGTCGGTGGCCACCGTCGGGACGCCTGCGGCGCCGGCTTCCAGTATCACGAGTGGTTGCGCTTCGCTGATACTCGTCAACGCGATCGCATCGACGCGCCCGAGAAAATCGTTGAGCTGGACGCGCCCGGCGAACGTGACCGTGTCCTCCAGTTCGAGGTGACGGACCATCGTCGTGCACTCTGCGAAGTAGCTTGGATCCTCTTCGGTGGGCCCGAGAACATAGGCCAGTAGGTCCGGGACTCGCTCGCGTAGCTGCGCGCATGCCCTGAGATAGGTCTTGACGTCTTTGATGGGCACGACGCGGCCGATGAGGGCGACCGTCGGCCTTTGTCGGGCGACGTGCTCGATGGCTCCGTAGGCGCCGACGTCGATCCCGTTGGGGATGACCATCAGCTTTTCGGGGTCCGCTCCATCGGCGAGCTGGAACTGTTGATTCGCTTGGTACAGCGTAATGATCCGCTCCGCAGCCTCGTAGCAGATGCGCGAGTAGTTGGTGAACGTCTCTATCCAGAGGTGCTTGAGGTGGCGCTTGGACCCGCCGATGGAAAGGGTGTCCACGGGCTTTTCGTAGAGCCAGTCGGACATGGCGAGCTCGATCCGTCGCTCGTTCGTGTAGATCCCGTGCTCGGTCAAGAGCATGGGGCGCCCCGTGGACACAGCGGCGCGAGCCGCGATCAGGCCCGCATAACCCGTCGACACCGTGTGGTAGACCTTGGCGGGCGGGAGCGGCGGAAGCAGAACCGAGTACAGCCCGGACAGCATGGCTCGATAGCTCCAAAAGAAGTCGATGAAGGAGCTATCGTCGTGTCCATCGTCGTACATCGACAAGAGCATCGCCCACGCGTCCCGCGAGTCCAGCAGCGACTGGCGGCCGAGCCCGTCCGGATAGTCTCCGAGGACCTGCATCAAGCTGTCGAGATGGGTAAGCCGCCCCGTTTGCTGCAGCGCCGACACGGCCGGCTCGAGTCGTTCGACGAGGCCCTTCCGCGAGGGCTCACCGCCGACCGGAAGCTGGGACAAGAAGATGTCGCGCCTCTCGACGACGTTCTCCGGAATCTGGAAGCGGACGGTCTCTCGATGATTCCCCGGCATCAGCGTGACCAAATGAAAGGTGAGATCTTGCTGCGCCTCTATCAGCTCATGCACCCACTTGGAGACACCGCCGAAAACATACGGATAGGTTCCTTCGAGGAGAAGGCAAACATCCGCGACCGGAGTTGTCATGGGCTCGTCTCCGCCCACAAGCGGATGGCGCCGAAAGCGGGTGGCGGCAGTGCCGTGGACTGGGCCGGACTTTGTTCCTGGTAGCGCTGGGTCAACTCTCGTAGCTCGTCGAACCGGCGAAGCTGGTACAGACATTCCATGTACCACACCGCGAGGTGTAGCGGGGCGTCGTCACCTCCGAGGGCGCGCTCGAGCCAGGGAGCCGCTTCCTCGAACCGTCGCGAGCGTAACAAGAGCCGTCCGAGGGCCAGCATCGTGTCCTTATCGTCTACGTGACTCTCGAGGTGCGCCTCATAGCCCTCGCGCGCTTTGACTCGATTGTCCGACTCCCGCTCCGAATCCAGCAACCCCGTGAACGCATAATCGTCATACAGCTGTGCCTTCTTCAGTCTCGTTGCGGCATCATCCTCCGCTTCTGAAGTCAAAGAGACGATGCGTTCCGCGAAGTTCGATTCGATGATGGCGATGGCGGTGGCGGCCTGCACCCGCACCGCGTTCTCCTGGTCCCGGAGCGCGATGTGGAGGATCGGTGCGAACGACGGTTTGAATTTCTTGCTTACGATTGCGAGCACCCCTTGTTTCTCTTCGCGAGAGCCGTGGCGGACGAGATCGGCGAACGAGGCCGGTTCGACCGACTCCTCGTCCAATTGTCCTTTCACGCGATCGTAGACTCGCTCCGAGACCCGTTCCTCTTGCTCGGGGAACAAAGCGTCGTACCAGTCCTGGAACGAGCGCGTAGCCTTCCGGCGGCAGAAAACGCTTACGGCGATCAACAGGCAGCCGGATGCGCCGAAGGCCCCCATCGCGCTCGTCGTCACCGCGAGCAGCAAGGGCAGGCGGCTGTCGCCGTTTCGTCGATGGACGATGACGGCGGCGAGGACGCAAAGAGCTGCCACGACGGCGTGCGCGGCGGCGGCCGCACCGAGGCCGATGGCCTCCCGCGCGACTCCGACGAGGACCCATATCTCGACGATGAAAACGGCGCTCGCAAACCAGACGAACGATTTCTCGGCGCGAAGAGGCGCCCCTTGCGGCGCCTCAGGCATGTAGTAAGTCTTCCTTCACTCGAGCTTCGGTTTCCGCAGTCATGTGCTCGACCGTGAACGAGAGCTTTGCCCGACTGCGGTTCGACTCGAGGTAGGCGCCGACGAGACGTACGAGCTGGTCCGCGAGCGCTTCCGCGTCGGCCTGGGCGACACCGGGGAGTACGACCGGGAACTCCCAGTTGAGCCGTTCATAGGTGAACGGGGGACTCGACTCGGAGAGGAGACGCGCCACGTAGAGATTGATCGCGCCCGGTATCAGCCGGCGATCCTCCTCCACGACCTCGTCGATGTTGTCGACGCGGAGGCGAATCATCGACAGGTCGAAGCCGAACCTCTGCGCGAGATCGGTCAGGAACTCCGTCTGTCTCGGGAACAGCGTCTCCCTGAACGACGCGGGGCGCTCGTACTGGTGGACCGAATCGGCCGTGAACGCGAACCGAGCGCGAGTCATGCTTCCTTCCAGCCGTTCGGCCAGGCCCTCTTTGAGCTTCCTGATGACGATCTCGGTCTTGTCTAGAGGTGTCCCGGGCAACAACAGCACGTAGGAAAGGTCGGAATCGGTCTCGTGAAACGCCAGATCCGTGCGCCGTAGCGCGTATCCGACCGTCTCTCGCAGAACTGACGGAAGATGCTCGCGCTCGTCGACGCTCAGGACTTCTGCGTTGTCTAGGTGGACGGTGACGGTCGACAAATCGAATCCGAGCCGCCGTGCCAGAACCGATACGTAGTCGGTTTGCCGAGGAAGAAACGTATGTGAGTAGAGCTGAGTATCCCCATCGAGGACGCGGTCGCGCTCGGCCTCTTGAAACCGCTCTGCCTTTCCGTAGGCCGTGGCGACCCAGTCGCAGACGATGCCGAAATTAGACAGGCTCGTGCTCGTCAGGCGCAGAAAGCCCAGCCTCTCGATCTTCAGCATGCCGATGACGGCGCCGGTCTCGGGGCGCAATATCGGACCCGCCAGGAGTCCTTGGTTATCGAGGAGCTGCTCGTCGGCCCGACGGGTCGTGCACAAGATCCGCTGGCGCCCGACGACTTCTTGGAACAGGGCCGTGCCGGCGCTGAACGTGGTGTCATACCTGTCTTGTCCCGACCACCCGTCGCTCGTCTCGAGTACGAGCGCGCCTTCTTTCAGGACGAAGAGCGAGAATTGGTCCGGACTCATCACCGCCCTGACGATGTCGCTCACGCCTTCGATGACCTCCGTCGGGTCGAGCTTGTCGATGGCTTGCGACGCTCGGTACATCGTCGTCGTCGTTTCGAGCTGCGAAGCGACACGGGTCTCGAGCGTCTCTTTGATTTTTCGGAGCCGCTCATACGCTTCGGCGAGTGTTCGAGCGTGGGTGTCCGACTCGGATAGAGCGCGCGTCAGCTCGGTTCGCTCGGCGACGTGACGCATCCGCAGCTCGCCGAACGCTACGGCGGCCGCGCACCACAGAAAGGGTAGGCGCAGCGCCGCCCAAAGGAAGTCGTGATAGTCCTCATGGATACTTTGCTCCGGCCAGCCGAAGGCGAGATGCGTCACGGAGACGGCGGCGGCAGCGACGAGCCCTTCTCGGCTGCCATATTGGCCGGCAAGTAGAAGGACGACCAGCCAGAACGGATGAGGCGTCACGCCCGCGAAGCCGGTCCGTTCCAGGAAGGTGGCGTCGAACGCGATCAAGGCGCCCAGCAAGAGGACCACTTCGACCAATGCGGACACACGGACCCCGGCAATGTCGCGATGGCCGGTGACGACGGGAGGAGTCGCTGGTTCCATCAGAATCTCCAGAAGACGTGTGCGCCCCAATAGGCTTCCGCCTGAGCGGTGTCGAGCCGATAGAGTCTTCGCTCGTAGAAGGCCTGCGCGAGCAGGCCCTTCGGTAGGTCGTAGTTCATGCGTAGGCCGAAGTAGGGCGCCTGACCCCCAAATCGGTCCCAGGAGTAGCCCACGAAGCCGTCCGCGCGCAGGTGCGGTGTGATGGCACCGCTCGTGATGACGCCGGGCGCGTGGACCTCACGGGTCGTGAGAAAAATCCCACTGAGGAGGCGCCCGTCGACGGTACGGCGAGGCGGTCGGTCTTGGAAGTATTCGCCGTCGAACAAATATTGCAGGGACACCGTGGGATTGCCGAGATGAACCGTGTACGTCAAGGCGCCTGACGCGGAGAGCGATTGCGCGAGCCCCGAGCGCCCGGCGGCGCCGTATCGATGCCCGGCGCCACTCAGCGTGCCGTAGATACGGCGATTGAAGGACCGCCCGTGGCTGACGGCGAGACGATCGCGCCGCGCGTCGTCGACGACGCCGACCATCACGTCCCAATAGGGCTTGCGGTAGTCCGCCTCGATGCTCGTCTCGGAGCCGGCGCCGCTCCGCCCGAGCTCGATGCTCGCGCCCTGTCGTTCGGCCATCAAGTGGAACGCGCCCGAGACCCACGCGCCGTCGTCGGTGTCGAGTCTCAGCGAGAGCTCGCCGTGGTCACGCTGCGCGGAGACGAGTCTTTGACCACCGCCGTCTCCCGGCACCGCGACCTGCGCCACGGTACGGCGAAGCACGAGTCCCGCTTGAAACGATTTGTCGAATCGATGTTGCCCCGCGATGGTGAGAAGGTCTCGAAACTGATCGTCTCCCACACGCCGCCGGGACCACTCGCTTCCAAGCCTGGGCGCGCGAAGATTCCACGTCTGTTCCCGCGCGTTTCTGAGCTCCGCATTGCGCGGATCGATGGCGATGGCGTCGTCGAACTGCTCGACCGCCTCGAGCCACCTGCCATTCGCCGCGGCTGCGTTCGCGCGGGCCGCGAGCACGGACGGGTTCTGAGGATGCTCGGCGCGTAAGGCATCGAGACGATGGAGCGCTTCCTCCGGTCTGTGGGTCCGTATGAGGAGATTCGCGTCGAGGAGATCCAGACGCACTCGGCCCGGGCCTCGCACTTCCGAGCTCGCTTCGAGGAGGTCGAACGCTTCCGAGAAATCTTCGCGTTCCAAACGCGCGGAGATGAAGTCCGCTCGCAGGTGCGCATTGTCGGGATCTTCGCCAACGAGTCGCTCGAACGCTTCGAACGCTTCCACCGAGCGGTCGAGGCGATGGAGTAGCTGGGCGCGCACGGCACGCTCTTGAAATCCGGGCTCTTCCGCCTGGTCGATGAGAGCGAGCGCTCGAGTGTATCGTCGTCGCGCCTCCTCGAGCTGGCGCCAACGCAACAGCACTTCGCCGTAGTAGTAGTTACTCTCGTAGTCTTCGGGCGCGCCGTCCAGGTATCGCGCCAGGAAGAATCCGGCCCGCTCGTAATCGGAGCGCATGAACGCGATGAGACCCAGCTCTCGCTCCGCCGCCGGGTCCGCGGGGGACAGACGGAGTAGCGCTTCGAAGACACGGTCGGCGTCCTCGAGAGCGTCGGCCTCGAAGGCCAGTCGGCCGAGTCGGCGCAGACGCTCCGGATCCGCTTCGCGAGCGAGAGTCCAATCGACGACATGGCTGAGATCGGGCGAGCGCGAGGCAGCGAGTGCCTCGACGTAAGCATCGCGCACGTCGGCGTGCATCGCAGCGAGCGGGACGGCGGCGCCGAGCGATGCCGCGCGCTCCGCGGCATCGTTGCTCGTGAGATGCCTCATCCATTGAGCTCTTTCGGACCCCGACGCGCCGGCGGCACGTCGTTCGAGCCATGCGGTCGCGCCCTCGCGGTCGTGCTCCCTGGCCAGAAACAGATATTCCGCGACATCGGCGTCGCTCGGGGAGCCTTGTCTCGCGAGATCGAAGAACGTTCCGGCCGCGTCCGCCGCGAGTCCGAGCTCGATGAGGCGGTATCCCGCGGCGCGTTTGTCCTCCGGCTGCAGGTCCTGGCGCGCGCTTCGGTCCAGCCAGAAACGCTCGAGCTCCGCTGTCCGTGCGGTCCGTTCGAGAGCGCCGTCATACAGGTAGACCCAGTGCTCTCCTCGAGACGTGGCGAGCTCGCGCAAGTAGGGAATGGACGTGTCGTCACTCCCGTGGGCAGTGAGCACGGTGGCGGCGACCTCTCTCCCCGGAATGGAGAGCGCTCCCTGTGAAAGGAGCTCGAGAAGAAACGAGACCAGCGCCTCCGTGTCGCCGGCGGCGACTGCCATTTCCGTGTAGAGCTCGATCCAGAGATCCGGCCGCTCGGCGGTCCACTCGCGCAAGACATCGACGACGGTGTCGAGCTCGCGTATGGCCGCGAGCTCGTGGACGACCGCGCGTTTCGACTCATCGTCGAGCGTCGTTGCCGCGAGCCGGTCGAGTAGGAAGCGCGAGAGCTCCTTTCGATCCCCGATACCGAGTCGCCAGGCCGCGGACAGGGCCTCATGGTGGGCGGATCGTTCATCCGGAGAGCCAGGCATCAGGAGGCGCGTGTGCTCGAGCGCGTCGGCGACCCGCCCGGAGCGGGTGAGCGCGCGCGCGAGATAGAGCCGATATTCGCGGCTCTTCGGGTTCCGCACGAAGAGTCTCTGGGCGCTCGCGAGCGCGAGCGGCGCGTCACGATGAGCTTCGGCCGCGAAGAACAGGTCGACGAGTATCGAGTGGTCGATCGATGCCTTCGAGCGTGACTCGAGCCACTCGACGACGTCAACGCCCTGGCCGGCCGACGAGGCGACGAGCGCCCAAGCGGCACCGGAATCGGTCTTCGTGTCCGAACGGTAGGCCTCGAGCCGCTTGGCGCCGTCCGCGGCCCGATCCAGCTGGATGAAGAGACGCGCGAGGCTCATGCGCTCGTTCGGCGTCAGTCCCGTTTGGCGATCGTGGATCTCGAGAAGATCGAGTGCCGGCCCGGGCGCACCGAGCAGCTCGTAGAGGAAAGCGAGGCGCAGCCTGTCGGACGGAATGAGCTCCGTGGCTCGGGCGCGGTCGGCCCAGTCGCGTGCCTGGACCGGGGTTCCGATCTTGGTGTGAAGCTCCGCAGCGGCGAGCGGATTCGCCTCGAGGTAGACGGGGCTCAGGCCCTCGAGTAGATCCACCGCGTAGGCGCGATCGCCGGATGCCACCGCGGCGTCGACCAGCCCCGCGAGCAGCCACTCCGGGAGGACGCGCAGGTCCTCGGCCGAGATCGAATCGAAGGCGAGCGCGGTCTCACCGCGCGCGAGAGACAGCTCCACCAAGACCGGTCGTACCTCTCGCGGAACGGAACCCGTAGCCGCGACGTCCATCAGAAGCTCGAACGCCCGGTCGCTCTCTCCGGTAGCACTCAGCAAGTGCGCGTACTGGGCGAGCACGGGCGGGTAGGGTCCGAGCCGGTCGCGGTACGGCTCGATCAGGTCTCTTGCCAGCGACGGCTCACCCTTGAACTCGAGCAACGACGCGAACCGGTTCAGCGTTTGGTGATCGAAGTGCTTCCGCACGAAGGCGGTTGCCGAATCGTAGCCCTGCTTCGCTTGGCCCGTGTCCAGAAGTAGATTGAGCTCGAGCTCCTTGACGGTCTCATCCACGGCCTCCGGTCTCACTTGCCCCAGGCGTGCGAGGGCGTCGAGCGCGGCGCGTGGCCGGCCCTGCCTCGCCTCGAGATAGGCGAGGTCGAGAAAGTCTCGCGCGTGGGTCGGGAAGTGCTCCGTGAGCAGCGCGAGCATGTGGATCTGCTCGTCGATCCGGGCTTCGGCGCTGTAGATATGGCTGAGCTCGCGCAGCGCTTGCTCGCTCAGCTCGAGCTCCGACAGCGTCTCCAGGTTCTGGCGATAGGCGCCGCTACGCTGCGCGTACTGGTAGAACGTTCCTAGCTTGCGGCGTGCATCGACGTTCTCCGGCTTGTGGTTGACGAAGCGCTCGAGGAGGTCCGCTGCCGCTTCAACGTCTCCGAACTGCAAGTGAAGCTCCGAGAGAGGCTTGACGACCGCGACCTCGAGCTCACCTTTGGCTTCGAGCTCGAGGTAGAGGTCTCTCGCGATCTCGAACTGCTTCGACTTGTAGTGCATCAGCGCCATCTCACGCTCGGTCGGCACGACGAACAGGCTCACCGAGAAGGAAAGGATGACGAGGAGCACCGGAGGTACGAGGAAAGCGGCGTGACCTTTCACGGCGCGCTCTCCTCGCCGATGCTCCGGACATTTATGAAGATGGGGTCGATCGCGGCCCGATCGCGTGTGATCTGCAGCCGATTCCCGTCACTCAGGACACGGCGCGTCTCCTGTCGTCCTCCTCGGGTCTCGCTTACCTCGTACACGCCCGGGCTCGGCACGAACCAAGTCATGTTTCCGGCCCCGAAACCCGCGATCTCGAAAGAGAACCGGTCGCGATGGCGTTCGAGACAGGAAACCCGCCAGCGTCCGTGGATGAAGTACGGAACGCTTGCTCGAGGCGTCGAGCCGGGCGAGGCGGAATCCGTCAGCGCCACGATCGGGGCCGGGTCACAGCCGTCGAGCGACACGTAGAGGCTTCCTTGGTGATAGCGCTGGCCGAGCACGCCGCTCGAGCGCGCCCAGTCTACGGCGCGCGCGGTCGCGTGATCGAAGCGTATCGTCTCGATCCCGTCGCGGTCGCGGATCTCCCAGCGCGTGCCGGAAAGACGAACGATATCGGCCTCGAAGAATCCATCGACGACGGCGGCATAGCGGCTCGTCGTGATCGGAGCGAGCTCACTTTGTTGGGCCAGCTCCAAGTTGGCGGTGACGGCGTTCAAGCTCGCGAGGCGCTCGCCGGAATACATGTGGTAGTAGATGTTGAACGGCTTGACGCGGATCGGGTGCTCCGTGTTCTGGATCGTTGCGCGGAGATGCTGGAACCCGAAGAAGCGATCCGTCCACAGCTCCGTATACGTATTCTCGTTACTGTTCGAGGCGTAGACTTGTAGCTCGTCCCCGACGTGGACTCCTAGCGGCGCGACCCAGGCGTAAGAAGGAAACTCGACATCCATGCGACTATCGCCGCCGTTGATGTTGCGCAGACCGAGGGTGCGTACCGCGGCTAGCGCCGACTCGAAAGGTGTCGTGTTCCCGCTCCACTGCACGAGCTCGACCCGTTTGCCGGGAGGAAGTAGCTCTTCCAAGAAAGCCACCGAGCCCTGGATCTCCTTGTCGAGGTCGAACGCCTCGTGCTGGTAGCTCCGCGGTCGGTCGTAAGTACCGTCCTCGGAGCTCCATCCATCGGGGACGGGGTCGTCGCCGTCCCCACCCAACCATTGCTGGACCGGGCCGAGCCAGGGCGAGCGCTTCCAGTCGCTTCGGTCGGCGCGCTCCAGCAGACGTCGGTGTCGTCTTTCGTTCTCTTCGACGCTTACGTCGAAGTAGCCCCAGTCGAGCGGGTGGCTGTATGTGTGGCTGCCGGCCTCGACATGCGCGAGCGCGAGGATCTGTCGTGCCAGGCGCAGTGTCACAGCGTCCCCGGACCACTCCGGGTCGAGATCCCCGACGACCGGGGCGACCGATACCGGAAGGCCCGGAAACGGCCGCAAGATCTCTTCGAGAATGACTTCGGCGGACAACGCTTCCTGCTTGCGGTATCCAGGCACGAGCGAAACGTTCCTCCATCCGTCACCATCGATGTGGCTGTAGAAGATCCGTCGTCCAGAGATCGTCGTGGTGTCGGGTTTGGGCAGGTCGTCCGTCTCGAACGCATGGCGGAAGAACTCGAACGGGTTGAGATGCCATTGCCTCGTGTTCTCGTCCGGCGCATAGGTCGCGTAGCCAGGAGCGATGTAGCCCCCGCCCGGACCGGTCGCGACGAGGACGCTCTCGGTGTCCAACCCGCCCTCGCGGCGCACGGTGAGAAAAGCTCGCGTTTCACCGCCCTCGGGCCGCATGATGGGATAGCCCGGCAGCACTCCGAGTAGCGCTCGCTCGAAACCGATGACGTCCGGGTCTTGCTGGAGGATCCTGAGGTCATAGGTCATCCGGACCCAACTTCCATCGGAGCGGAGTCCCAAACGGCGCCAGAATTCGTCTACCTCCTCCGGTGTGACGGAGCCCTCCTTCGGAGTGACCCCGAGCTCCGCGATCACGACGAACTTCTTGCCCGAATCGATCAGGTCTATCGCCCAAGCCAGATATTCCGCAACGTTGTCGGTCGGTGGGCCGTGAAACCAGGACACCACCCCACGAACGGTCTCGAGGGCGGCGGCATCCGGGAGTCCCGCGCGGACGTCGTGATAGCGGACAATCAGCCCCAAATGGTTCAGCGGGAGCTCCAAGCGTGCGTGGATGAGAGAGTGACGGATGTTGGTCTCGGACTTCCCGTCGTAGAGCGCCAGTACCGTGCGCGGGGTCGCGCTCGGCGGTGCGCCTACGGCCGAAGCTTCAAGGGTGAGCCACAAGACGGCGACGACGACGCTCCTCATGGCCGCGGCTCCGGTACGATCCGGTCGAGCTCCACGGTGGCGACGTAGGGGTGGAACCCGTTGGCGCGCTGGGCACGATAGATTGAGGCGACTCCGCTACGGTCGGAGGGGTCCCAGTAGTCGATCGTTAGAATCTGGAGCTCGGGCCGCCGCTTGCCCGCCGCTTGGAGGAGATCCACCTGCTCCCGGTAGGTGGCCTCGTCGACGGTCGTGTAGCTCCGCCGCCCGAAGTCGTAGTCGGTACGCACCGATTCGCCGAGCTCGATATCGATCTCCGATTCGAGCGCGGGCAACAACTCGTAGGCTCGATTCATCATCAAGAGTGTGTCCGGGTAGCGCTCGCGGATCGCTCGTACGAGACGGATCGCAGCCCCGGTCATGCCGTGGAAACGATCTCGATCGACCGACTCGAGATAGGCCGCGTTATCGAGCGTATCCAGGAGGAGCCCGTCGAAGCCTCGGTCGAGAATCTCGGGAACGAGCACTTCGGTCACGAGCGCAGCCCAAGCGTCCTTGCGTAGGTCGACCATGGAGCTGTCAGGCCACTGCGGGTTCGGATGCAGGAGGAGACCTTGTTCCGCCGCGATTCGATAGTGCGCGCGGTATTCGGCGACTTCTCCCAGGCTCAGATAGCCAAGTACTCTCGCACCGCGAGCTTTCAGCGCTCGGATCGGCGTTTCGAAGCTTCCATCAAGGACGACGAGCGAGTACGGGTCGAACGCCTCGCTCGCGGCCTCGTGGGCGTAGTAAATGACAAAAGGAATAGTTTGAGAGTGCGTATATGGAACGTTCGTGAGGACGACGAAGCCGGCTCCTAGAAGTGTCCTTTGCCAAGCCGAACGCACGGGGGTCATTGGTCTCACTCGGGTGACCGATCTCTTAGCCGAGCCTCCCCAACAGTCCCTTCTTTTTCGTGACCACACAGTTCTTCCCACGGCGTTTCGCGCCATAGAGCGCGTCGTCCGCGCGCTGGAGGATGACCTCGGGCTCGTCGCCTCGGACGAACTCGGTCAAACCGGCGCTCACGGTGAAGTAGACCCAACGCTCTTCGCCTTCCTTTTGGTATTTGTAGCGAGACTGTCCGATGCTTGCGACGAGCTGCGTCATCCGCTCACGTCCCGACTTGAGGTTGGCTCCGGAGAGCATGACCGCGAACTCCTCCCCGCCGTAGCGGGCCACGAAATCACCCTTGCGCACCCCGGCGGCGAGAGAGCTCGCGGCACAGCGCAACACACGGTCGCCGACGACGTGGCCGTGCTCGTCGTTGATCCGTTTGAAGTCGTCGAGGTCTACCATCCCCAGAACGAACGAGCTCTTGGCGTCGCTGTGGAACTGCACCCAATCGCGCAGCGTCTCGTCGAAGGCACGGCGGTTAGGAATTTCGGTGAGGCCGTCGAGAGTCGCTTGCTTCTTCGTCTGTTGAAGAGTCGCCTCGAGTGTCCCGACCCGATCCGTGAGCTCACTCACGCTCGCCTGCTCTTCGCGGTGCTTTTCCTCTACGACCTTCTTCAAGGTGTCGACTTCTTGTGAAAGGTGACGCTTGAGCGTCCGGATATCCTCGAGCTCCGAGAGGCGACTCAAACGGGCTCCCGTCTCGACCATGTCTCCGTGGAACTTGTCACCGCGTCCGGCGAGTGCCTCGAGCGCATCCCTGAGAAGCTGAATGAGCTCCCGGAGCTCACCCTCGCGGGCGGAGACGTAACCCTTCGATCGCCCGAAGAAGTCTTCGCAGAGCCGTACCGCGGCCCGGACGATAGTCTCGACACGATCCGGGTCTCGGGATCGATTCAAATCGTCGCGATAGTTCTCGAGCTGGCTGCGATAGGCCTCCGTGCCGAGGCTCCGACTCTCTGGAGCGGTCTCCGACGCCAGTAGAAGCAAACGGTCCAGCAGCTCGACGAGACGTTGCTGGCTTCGGTTCTCGGTGCTCGTTTCGAGCACTGTGGTCGATGCAGAATTGGGCATGGTTCCGGTACCTTCGGAAACAGGTATCGGCCGAACCTCATGGGGCTTTAGTCCGGCGGGGCCTGCCGGGGGAGCGTCGCCCCCGCTAACGGTCCCGGTGGCGGGCGAGCCACTCGACGGCGAGGTAGATGGCGCCACCGAGAGTCGTGATCGCCAGGGATGCCGGTAGCTTCACCGGTAGAGAGGATGTGAACGGCTCGAAGAAATAGGTCCAGTCGAGAAAATAGTGGACGAGCCACAACACGAGGCCGGTGAGCATCGAGGCGCTGGCGGACAGGGGCGACGCCGGCTTGCGGTAGAGTCCGATCGCGAGCGGTACGAACATGCCGACGAGAGGAAGCTCGTACGCGTCCTCCAAGAGCGCGTAGGCGCTCTCGCCCGCGAAAGCGAATCCGACGCTGCAGGCGGTCACGATCAAGATCGCGATCCGCGTGAGCCCCAATGATGACAGTCTCTTCTGCGGCAGGTACCGCATGACGTTTTGCGACAGGACGCTCGCCGGAGAAAGGATCGCGCTGTCAATCGTTGAGAGCACCGCCGAGACGAGCACGACGCTGAAGATGACCGCCGGGACCGGAGAGAGAAACGCGTGCGCGAGGGCCGGCAGTACCGCGCGCTCCAGGTCTTCCGGAAATAGCTGTCGTGACGCGAGTCCGAGGCCGACCGGGATCAGGCCGAATCCGATATAGAGCGCCCCGGCAACCCAGCACGCGCGTACCGCGGTCGTCGCGGAGCGAGCCGAGAAGACGCGCTGCATCAAGTCCTGTCCAGGAATGTTCCCAAGGGCCCCGACCGCGAATACGGCGACCCACTCGAGGAGCGATTGATAGGACCCGGACGGGATCGGGCGTCTCATCTCGGGCGGCGTATCGCTCCAGAGCCGGGCCATCCCCAAGGTGATGCTGCCGTCACCCAGAGCTGAAAGTGTGGTGCCGCCCAGCGCGACGAGCCCGATGAAAACCAGCGTGATCTGGAACGCATCCGTCAGCGTTACGGACCACATCCCACCCATCAAAGTGTAGCCAACGGCAATGACCGCGACGAGAAGAATGCCTATGGTGAGGTCGAGTCCGAAGAACAGCTCGAGCATACCGGCGAGCGCGACGAACTGTGCCGCGACCCAGCCGAAATAGCTCGGGACCATCACCGCCGCGGACAAGATCTCTGCGCGTCGGTCGAAGCGTTTGCGAAAGAAGTCGCTTACCGTGAGGAGCTTCATCTCCCACAGCGGCCGTGCGAAGAACAAACCGGCGATGACGAGACAAAAGCCAGCCCCGAAGGGCTCCAGAGCGGCTCGCTCTAACCCGTCGTGTCGGATCTCGTCGGCCGCGGCGAGTATCGTACCGGCTCCGAACCAGGTACCCAGAAGGGTAGCGGTCGCGAAGGGAAAGTTGAGCCTCCGCCCGGCCACGATAAAATCTTCGGCGCTGTGAATGCGTCCGCGGACCCGAAACGCGAGCGCGTAGAGTCCGGCTATATAAAGGATGAGGGTGGCGGCGAGGACCCCGGTGAGGGTCGGCGACAAGCTCACGGCCTTTCGTTTTGCGGGCTCTCGTGCAGGGCGGAAACCCGTTCGAGCATCTCTTTCGACTCCTCCGGCCCGAACAGACCTCCGAGCACCATGGCGAGAGCGCTCGCCGGAAGCGCCAGGAGAATGGGAGACGTTCCGAATCCGATGACTCCGAGCTGCACGAGTGCGTAGATTGTGGCGCCCACGACGAGAGCGGCGATGCCGCCCGTCCGGTTCGCGCGCTTCCACCACAGGCCGGCAATCGTCGGCACGAACAAGCTCGCGCTCAACAACCCAATGCCGGCGGTGTAGAACTCCGAGATGAGCTCCGGCGGGGAGAACGCCCAATACAAGGCAAGGCCCCCCACGACCCACGCCGAGCCGATGCGAACGGCAGCCAGTGTTGCCTCCGTCGCCCGGTCCTTCAGCAAATTGCCCAGGAGGTCGTGCGCGATGGCGGAGCTGACCGCGAGCAGCAGCGCGTCGGTCGTGGACATGACGGCCGCGAGTACCGCCGCGACCGCAATGCCGCGGACCACGGCGGGGAACTCCGCCGCGACGACTTCCAGGAAGACCTGGTCGGCGTCGACGAGGTTGGGAAAGTCGATCTTTCCGACCGGTACGATCGCGAGACAGGCCGCAAGGATGATGACGCTATAGGCAAGCATCGCAATGTTGAGCGAGAGGCGGGCGCTCATGGCGTCCTTGGCGGTATAGACCCGCATGACGATATGCGGGATGACGGGGATCGCGGTTGCCCAGATGACGAAATAGCCCAAATAGCCGGAAACCGGCCGGTGGGTCACCTGGCCTAGCTCGGGGGCGACGGCCGTGGCCTGCGCCATGATCTCGAGCGGCGAGCCCACGCGCCCTATCATCACGGCGGCGGTACCGATGACGACGATGAGCATCAGCACGCCCTGGATCACGTCGGTCCAAGTGATCGCGATCATGCCGCCGATGGAAACGTACAGTATGAAGACGAACGTCAACAGCGCGAGTGCCGTGTTGTACGGAATTCCGAGTAGGGCGTTCGCGGTGATACCGGCGGCTTTCATCTGGGCGACGATATAGATCGTGAAAGCAACGACGATGAAGAGCGGCACGAGCGAGCGCACCCAGGCGGACGGGTAACGAAAGGCGAGAAAGTCGGTGATCGTGAAGCGGCCGAAATTTCGCAGCGGTGCGGCCACGAGGAGGGAGGCCAGCGGAAAACCCAAGACCGCGCCCGCGAACAGCGCGAGCGTCGCGGGGATGCCCTGTGAGTAGGCAAGGCCCATCACACCGATGATCGAGCCCCCGCTCGCGAGACTCGCCATGATGGCCATGGCGTTTACGAACGTGCCGATGCGCCGTCCGGCGACCCAGTACTCGTCTCGCGATGCCAAGACCTTGCGCGAGGCGGCGATGCCGATGCCGATGCAGCCCGCCAGATAGAGGACGACGAGGACGCGCTCTACGATCATGACTTGCGGATGAACACGTAGAGGGCCAGTGCGGGGGACACGAGCATGAGAGCCGCCATGAGCCATCCGAACACGGCCATGCCGCCGATGACTTGGGTGCGCCAAATCGGCAGAAAGGAGAAGACCGAAAAGGCGACGAGGAACGAGAGAACCCAGACCTCGCTCCGGCGGATAGGAAAGAACTGTTTCATCGTCGGGCTCACCTCAGACGTGACCGCGGCATCCTACCAACAGACGAGACGGACGTAAACAAGGGCTCGCACCCGGCTTGCTATAATCCCGGCCTTCATGCGTATCGCTACTTGGAATGTGAACTCGATTCGGATCCGCCTCGAGCGGCTATTGGCTTTTCTCGAACGTCATGAGCCCGATATTCTGTGCTTGCAGGAGCTCAAAGTCGTCGAAGACGACTTCCCGAAGCTCGAGATAAAACAGGCAGGCTACGAATGCGCGGTCGTCGGCCAGAAAACTTACAACGGCGTCGCGATTATTTGCCGGTCACCGGCGAAGCAGGTCGAACGCTCGCTCGATGATGGCGTCGTGGACGACGCGGCGCGTTTCGTTGCGGCCACGGTCGACGATGTTCGGACGATCTCGGCCTATGTGCCGAACGGCGGCACCGTCGATTCGGAGAAGTGGGAGACCAAGCTCGCTTGGTACCAGCGGCTCCGCTCTTATCTCGACGGTCGTGCCGACCCGGACAGCGCCATTGCGATCTGCGGAGATTTCAACATCGCGCCGGACGACGATGACGTTCGCAATCCGGAGAAGTGGCGAAAGTCGGTGTTGTGTCATCCCGATGGCCGCGAGGCGTTCCAGTCGGTCATGGAGTGGGGGCTCGTGGACGCGTTCCGGAGGGTTCATCCCGAGGGAGGCATCTATTCGTGGTGGGACTATCGCATGCTCGGCTTTCCCAAGAACGACGGGCTGCGTATCGACGGTGTCCTCGTGACGGCGCCGCTCGCGGAACGGATTCGAGATGCCTTCGTCGATCGCGAGGAGCGCAAAGGGAAGAAGCCTTCCGATCACGCGCCGGTCGTCGTCGACTTCGATTGAACGTTCCGTGCCCGGCCCGGTTGCATCCCGGGACCTGGTGAAGTATCAACATCTCGATGCTCAGCTCTCGAATTTTTCAGCGCTACCTCCTCCCCGGTTTCGTCTTCCAATCGATGGTCATTGCGGGCGGCTACGGCACCGGCCGCGAGCTCGTGGAGTTTTTTCTCAAATTCGGTCCCATCGGCGGACTTCTTGCGATGTGGCTCGTCTCCACGGTGATCTGGAGTGCGGTGTGCGCTGCGACGTTCGAGCTTTCGCGGTTGACGCGGAGCTACGATTATCGAAGCTTCAGTCGCGAGCTCATCGGTCGATTCTGGTTCCTCTACGAGGTGGGCTACCTCGTCATGATGGCGATCGTCCTCTCCGTGATCGCAGCCGCGGCGGGCAGTATCGCGGAGCAGGTCCTTGGCTTTCCCTACCTGGCGGGCGTGGTGTTGATGATGGCGTCGGTGGGTTTTCTGGTATTGAAGGGAACGTCCCTCGTCGAGAAGTTCCTTTCGGTGTGGTCGTTCGTACTCTACGCTGTTTACGCCGCGTTCCTCGTCGCCTGCTTGCTCACCTTCGGTGACGACATTGCGGCAAATCTGCGCGGAGGCGGGATCGAGCCGGGTTGGTTCGTCGGCGGGATCGAGTACGCCGCTTACAACGTCGGTACCTTGCCCGCGGTGTTGTTCACGATCCGGCATCTGGAGCATCGTCGTGAAGCGTTGACGGCCGGACTTCTCGCCGGGCCGATCGCGATCTTGCCCGGGTTCTTTTTCTATCTCACCATGGTGGGACAATATCCCGCGATTCTCAACGAAACCGTCCCGTCCATCGTGTTGTTGGATGCATTGGGCTCTCGGTTTTTTCTCTTCGTCTTTCAGATCATGCTCTTGGGGACGCTCGTCGAGACCGGGACCGCGCTCATCCACGCTTTCAACGAACGTCTCGCTTCCTCGTTCGAAGAGGCCGGGCGCAGCTTGCCGCAAATGACGCGGCCGGCCGTCGCCGTGTTGCTGTTGGCATTGGCGACCGTCCTCGCGCAGGCGGGTCTCGAAGAGCTCATTTCGACGGGCTACGGCACGGTCACTTACGTATTCTGGCTCATCTATCTGTTGCCCGTGCTCACGATCGGGGTCTACAAGATTTCACGCGCTTCAGGCCCCGGCGAGTGAGCGAAAACGTCGATGGCCCGGATAGGGCGGCTTTGTTAGACTGACGTCGAATGTCGAAAATCGAGGACCCCTCGACGCAGACGTGGGATACGAGCGCGATGCTCGACGCGCTCGAATCGCTATCGAGCTCGTTCGACCTCACCCATACCGCGGACCGCGTTCTCGCGGGTCTGAAATCGATGCTCGACTTCGACCGTGTCAGTATTTTCATTCGCGATCGGGACGGGTCCGGTAGCGTCATCTGCCGGCGGGCGAAAGTCCCCGGTGATGGCGCCCGGGAGGCGTCGCCGCCCGACCTCGAGCAGGGCCTCGTGGCGCGCGCCTTCGCGAACGGCCGCGTGGGGCGCTCGGACGGCGACTACGGTGTCGACGGGTTCGAGAGCGCGATCGTCGCGCCCGTACCGGGCGGAGGCGGCCGTACGCTCGGGGCCCTCCTCGTCGAGTCGCGTCGAGGCGGCGGCTATGACGCCGACGCCGGCGACCGGTTGATGCGGTTCGTCCGCGCCGCGGCGCCCTCGATAGAGCGCGCCCTCCTCCATGAACAGCTCGGAAGTGATCGACGGCTCACGGGCGAGCTCGAAGTCGCGCGCCAGGTGCTGAACGGGTTGTTGCCGAGTGAGGCTCCCAAGCTTGACGGCTTCGACATCGCGGCGATTATCGAGCCTGCCTATGAAGTCGGGGGCGACTACTTCGACTACATTCCTCTCGGTAACGAGAGGTGGGCCCTCGCCATGGCGGATGTCTCCGGGAAGGGGGCGCCCGCTGCCCTGGTCGTCGCCGCGATGCGAGCGACGCTCTATGCGTTGGCGAAGAGAGAGCTGGCGCTTCGGGCCATCATCCAGCGTGCGAACGAGTTCATCCACGCGTCCACCGGGCCGAAAGCGAAATACGTCACCTTGTTCTACGCGGTGCTCGATGCGCATGCCAGGCGGTTTCTCTATATCAACGCCGGGCATCTTCCGCCGATCGTGCTCCGGCGCGACGGAGAGGTCGAGCTTCTCCGCTCCGGCGGATTCCCCCTCGGCTTTTTCGACAACCCACGTTATTTCGAGCAATTCGTTCAGCTCCAGGCGGGCGACATGGTTTGCTTGTATACGGACGGCATTACCGAGGCTACGAGCGCCGGTGACGAGGAATACGGACGCAAGCGCTTGATCGCGACATTGCGCGAGCAGCAGAAGATTTCGGCTTCCGCCTCCGCGACGTGCCACGCGGTGCTGAGGGATGTGACTCGTTTTGCGGATGGCGCCCATGGTGACGACGCGACCGTCCTGGTACTGCGCACGATTTGAGAGCGTAAGTGAAAGGAAAGTTCATGATTCGAGACAAACGAGCTGCAATATGGGTTCCCGTATGGGTCGCGCTGTCGATGTGCGCCCCCGCTTTCGCTCAGTTCCCCGTACTCGAGCGCATCGTCGAGACGGGAAAATTGCGGATTGGGATGTCCGGCGACCAGGCACCGTTCAACGCAATCAGTAAAGAAGGGGAGCTGATCGGCTTCGAGGTCGACCTCGCGGAGATGGTTGCGGAGACGCTCGGAGTAGAAGTCGTTTTCGTGAAGAAACCCTTCCCGGAGCTATTGCCAGCGCTCCGGAGTCACGAAATCGATATCGTGATGTCGGGCATGTCGATCACCGCGGAGCGCAGCCTCGAGGCTGTCTTCATTGGCCCTTATATGATGTCGGGGAAGTCTATCCTCACGAACTCCGCGACGCTTGCCTCCGCGATGCGTGCGGACGAGATCAACCGGCCGAACCTGAAGTTTGCGGCACTCCGAAACTCGACCAGCCAAACCTTCGTCGAGAAGCGACTGTCGAACGCCGAGCTCGTTACGACCGAGAACTACGACGATGCCATCCAGATGGTCATCCGCGACGAGGTCGATGCGCTCGTGGCGGATCTCCCCGCCTGTGTCGTGGCCAAGCACCGTTTTCCCAATGACGGTCTCGAGACCCTCATGGCGCCGCTCACGGTGGAGCCGATTGGGATCGCGGTGCTCGCGAGTGAGCTACCGCTTCAGAGCCTCTTGCGGAACTACGTGAAAGCGTATGAGGACCAGGGCTTTCTCGAGCTCTTGCAGGTGCAGTGGCTCGAATCCGGAGATTGGATCTCGCGGCTACCTTGACGGCTCGGTCGACGCGTGACGCTCCTGATGCGGTGACCTCCTTCACTTGACGACCCCGGCGACGAGAAACAGTACCGTCGACACCGCTCCGATGAAGAGCGCGTAGGGAAGCTGTGTATTCACGTGGTCGACGTGATCCGAGCCCGCGGCCATCGAGGAGATGATCGTCGTATCCGAGATCGGTGAGCAGTGATCGCCGAAGATGCCGCCCGCCAGCACGGCGCCGATCGTTAGATGTAAGTTCGCCCCTAGCAGCTCCACCATGGGGATTCCGATCGGAAGCATGATCGCGAACGTTCCCCACGACGTGCCTGTCGAGAACGCGATGAATCCGGTGAGCACGAACAGTATCGCGGGCACGAGCGCGGGGCTCAACATCCCGGCCGTTAGCCCCGCGAGGTACTCGCCGGTACGAAGCTCCGTCGATGTCGCCCCGATTGCGAACGCCATCATCATGAGAAGCGCGACCGGCATCATTCCCGAGATGCCGCCGAGCAGGAGCTCCATGAGCTCGCTCAAGTTGAATAGGCGCTGGTACGCGTACATCGCGAACGCAACCGCGATGGCGAGGAGAACGGCCCATAGCACCGACGTCGAGCCGCTTCCGTTCAAGATGCTGCCGTCGCCGGTGATGTAGAGGCTTACCGGCATCGCTACGAGCATCGTCACGAGGGGGACCATCATGTTGCGGGCGAGCGCGGGCACCCCGGGCTTGGTCGAGAGCTGAAGCACGTCGCTCGAGATCAGGGGAGTGGCGCCATCTCTGAAGACCTTCCCGGTCGTCTCGGCTCGCTCTTCGGCCTCCGCCATCGGGCCCCAGTCCTTCCCGCTCCAGACGATGAAGAACACGAACAAGACCGCGAGAAAGGCGTAGAAGTTGAAGAGGTTGGCGCTCAAAAGAGCTCGTACCGGCTGCTCGACACCCTGGGCCGCCAATACACCGATAATGAATGCGCCCCAACCGTTCATGGGAATGAGAATACAGACGGGGGCGGACGTCGAGTCACAAATATAAGCGAGCTTTTCACGAGAGATCCGGAACTTGTCGCACAGAGGTCTCGCGATCGACCCCGCGACCAAGCAGGTCAAGTTGGACTCGAGGAAAATGCCCAGGCCGAGGAAAGAGGCTAGCAACTGGGCCCCACGGCGCGATGCGACATATCCCTTCTCGGTGACGTATCGGATAAATCCTTCCACTCCGCCCGAACGCTGCGTCAACGCGATGAGAGATCCCATGAGCGCGCTGAACATGATCGTTCGCGTGTTGCCGTCGCTCTTGTAAACATCGACGAGCGCTTGGATGGCGTCCTTGAGCCCCAAAACGACGTTGCCGCCATCGAGGATCGCCCAGCCGAGCCAAATACCCGCGAAGAGCGACAAGAACACTTGCTTGGTGACGAGTGCCGTGACGATGGCGACGAGAGGCGGCAGTACACTGAGCCAGGTGAGCGACTCCAACGGTTGTCTCCTTTGGGGCTCGCTTTGGTGGAGCCGAACACGAGTTCTATCACAACTCGAACGTGATACACTCGACGTCGAGAGCTTCGAGTCGAGCCCATTCGACGATTCAAGGAAGCTCTGAAGCGTGGTGAAGGCTACTCTTTCGTGTCTACTTCTATTCGCGTTGCCGGCAACAGCTTGGTATCAGCCAGCCCAGCCGTCCGCGGCTAACGCGCTCGGCCGCCTCGCCGGCACCGTCGTGGACCCGACCGGCGCGCCTCTCTCGGGTGTGATTGTTTCGCTCGTCGACCCCGCGGGCACGCCGATGGTTACGACCACCGATCGATTGGGCCTGTACTCCTTCGAGGGGTTGCGACCGGGGAATTGTCGCTTGACCGCGGTAAGCGCGGGCTACGAAGACTACGTCGACGAGGGCCTCTTCGTCGATCCGAAGGCTCTGACCCGCGTCGACCTCACGATGCGGATCGCCCCGTTCTCGGAGAGCGTCGTCATTAGCGAGAAGGTCACGAGCGCCTCCGCGTCGACGCCGGAGCAGGTCTTCGATCCGGAGACCTTCGATGCGCTCCCTCTTCCAACGGATCGGTTTCAAGAGGCGCTCCCGCTCATTCCCGGGGTCGTGCGCGATCCCGAGGGACGTATCAGCTTCAACGGTGCACGGCCGAGCCAGTCCATGCTCCTCGTCAACGGCGCGAACGCGACCGACCCGGTGACGGGCGAATTCTCAGTGGAGCTGCCGCTCAAGGCCATCGAGGAAGTCGAAGTCAACAGCCTTCCGTACTCGGCCGAGTACGGACGCCTCGTCGGCGCCGTGGCGAAGGTCAAAACCCGAGGCGGCACGGACGACTTCATCATCGACTATGGCGACTTCTGGCCGAAGCCCAACTTTCGCGACGGCACGATCAAGGGCATGCGATCTTTCGTCCCTCAAGTGCAGCTGAGCGGACCGATAAAGAAAGGCCGGGCGTGGTTCTCTCAGGGCGTTGCCTATCGCTACGTTCGTTCGCGCGCTTTCGATATCTCCTCGGGAGGCGACGAGAGAATCCTCGAGAACTTCGACAACTTCACGCAGTTCGACTTTCGGCTCGCCGATGACCATCACTTGACGACGACTCTCTCCTTCTTCCCGGTGAGCGTCGAGAATCTGGGCTTGAACGCCCTGAACACCACGCAGTCGACGCCTGATTTCGAGAGCCGAGGATGGAACCTCGCTTTCTCCGAACGGTATTTTCGGTCGCGGAGCGTCATCGAGACGATGCTCTCCGTGAAGCGTTTCGACGTCTCGGCGGAGCCGAAGTCGGCGGAGACTTTCGCTCGTCTCACGCCCGAGGGGCTTCGCGACAACTACTTCAATGATCTCACCCGTGACAGCCTGCGGGTGGAGCTCGCCTCGTCAGTCAGCTACTCGCCCAAGGAGCTTCTCGGGTCGCACGTACTCAAATTCGGGGTCAATGCCGCCTATTCGAGCTTCTCCGGGGTCGATAAGGGACTCCCCATCGACTTGTATGCGGGAGGCGTGAAGAACCAGCGGATCGATTTCGAAGGGGACGGCGTCGTCGAGGGGACGGACACGCAACTGTCCTTGTTCGCGCAAGACGATTTCCAGATTGCGGATCGCTTGGGCCTCGACTTCGGCTTGCGATACGACTACGACCGGCTCGTTCGCAAACATCAGTTCGGACCACGAGTCGCGGCCGCGGTCGCGCTCGACTCGACGGGGCGCACCGTGGTCAAGGCGGGCTGGGGGGTATTCTTCGGCCACGTCTTCCTGAACGCGGACGGCTTCGAGAGCTATCAGCGCCGCGTCGAGACGCGCTTCGATGGGTCGGGGCGACCCCTCGGCACTCCCACGACGCTCACCCCCCGGATCGCGGAAGAGGGACTGGAGGTGCCGCGAAGTACGACGTGGAATGCAGAGATAAATCACGTCGTGAGAGAGGGCCTGCAGCTGCGCTTGAACTATCGCGAGCGGCGTGGGACCAACGAGATGATCGTGGACCGCGTCGTGGATGGGAGCACCGGGAGCATGCTTTTGTCGGCGCGGGGCGAGTCCTTCGCGCGGGAGCTCGACGTCACCATGCGGTTCACGCGCGGCGATGACGAGGTGTTCGTCTCCTACGCCCGCACCCAGACGACGGGCGATCTGAACGGCTTCGGCGCGCTGTACCAGAACGTTCGTTCACCGCTTTTCCTTGACAACGAGCGCTCTTTGTATGAGCTCGACGTGCCCAATCGGGTCCTCACCTGGGGCGTCTGGCACTTGCCCTACGACGTCGTCGTGTCGCCGGGCATCGAATGGCGCAACGGATTTCCCTACACGGTGCTCGACGGAGACTATCTGCCGGTAGGGGAGCGTAACCGAGGCGGCCGATTCCCGAACTTCCTCTCCGTGGACGTGCGGGTGATGAAGGGCTTGACGCTCAAAGGACGAAAGGTCCAAGTCGGTTTTCAGCTCTTCAATATCGGAAGTCACTCGAACCCGCGGGACGTCATCGGGAACGTCGCGAGCCCCAGATTCGGCGATCTGCTCAACAGCGTTGATATGGGTTTTTCGCTGCGCTTCTCACTTGGCTCGTGATGCGGTAGGCTTCACCCTGATTTCTTCTATGACGCGCGCCAACATCGAGACGACGGGTGAGCTCGAGGAAGTCTGTGAGCGCCTGGCTGCGGCTGGATCCTTCGCTCTGGACACCGAGTTCGTGCGGGAGCGGACCTTCTTCATCCAGCTCGGCATCGTCCAGGTGGCGATCGACGGCCTCGAGGCAATCATCGACCCTCTCGCGATGGAAGTGCTCGACCCGCTTTATGAGGTCATCGCGGACCCGGCGGTCGAAAAGATCGTTCATGCCGGCGAGCAAGACTTCGCCGCCTTGTACGAGCGGGGCGGTGTCGTGCCCGCCAATGTCTTCGACTCCCAGATCGCCGCGGCGCTGGTTGGCTACGGAGATCAAATCTCCTATGCGAAGCTGACCGCTCGAGTGACCGGCGTACAGCTGTCCAAGCTCGAAACACTGACCGATTGGACGGCTCGACCGCTCACGAAAGCGCAGATTGAATATTCGCTCGAAGACGTACGCTATTTGAGCGCCATCCGGGAGCACCTACGGAGCCGGCTCGATGAGCTCGGACGCTCCGGGTGGGAGCGTGAGGAATGCGCGCGCTTGGAATCTCCTGAGACCTATCGCAACCTCGAGCCGCGGGAATATTACCGACGATTGAAGACGGGCGGTCTGAACGACGAGAGCCTGGGAGTGCTTCGATCGGTTGCGGCGTGGCGTGAAGAGGTCGCGCGATCGCGAAACTTGCCGAGAGGGTGGGTGATGCGTGACCAAAGCATTCTCGAGATCGCGCGACGTAGGCCGTCCTCGCCCAAGAGCTTGAAGCAGATTCGCTCACTCAAGCCCAGTCAAATAGGCAAGGACGGAGACGCGATCGTGCGGGCCGTGATCGAGGGGGAAGCGAACCCTATCACCCCGCAGCTCGCCGAGGGGGCGCGCCTGAAGGTGCCGCCGCAAATCGACTCCATCGCGAGATTACTCGAAGCGTGGCTCTACGCGCGCGCCGCTGAGGCAGAGATCGCGCCCTCTATGCTGGCGACCCGAAGTGATCTCAAAAGCCTCGTCGTTGGTCACTATCACTCCAAGGTTCCCGAGCTCGCGCTTCTGGCCGGGTGGCGACGGGAGCTCGTCGGCCAGGATCTCCTGGACATTCTCGACGGCAAGAAGACGCTGCACATCGAGGACGGCAAGAAAGTGCTCTCCACTCCGGCGGCCTCGACCGACGATTAGTCGAGACCGGGCGGGATCCGCCCTACCTGAATTCGCGACGGGTGCGAAATATCTCGATGCCCATCGAAAGTTGGTAGAATCCACGAACTTATGTCCTGGTACCGAAAGCTCCATTGGCAGATCATCCTCGGGCTAGTTCTCGGCATCGTCTATGGCGTGATTGCGGCGGCGAACGGCCTGGGGCAGTTCACCTCGGATTGGATTGCCCCGTTTGGCACGATCTTCATCAACGGATTGCAGCTCATCGCCGTTCCGCTCGTTCTGGCGTCCCTCATCACCGGCGTCGCCTCGCTGAGCGATCTTCGAAAGCTGTCGCGGATCGGGGGAAAGACGATCGCGATTTACGTGGGGACGACGGCGGTTGCGGTCGTAATCGGGCTGTTCATCGTCAACGTCTTGCGTCCCGGCGATGCGCTTCCGGAAGAAGCTCGACAGCGTTTGCAAAGTCAGTTCTCCGAGACCGCGAGCGAGCGTGAGCAGCAAGCCGAGACGGTAGGCGAGAGGGGACCTCTGGCGCTGCTGGAGGACATCGTCCCTTCGAATTTCTTTTCCTCCGCCTCCAGCAACCGGAACATGCTTCAGGTCGTCTTCGTGTCGATCCTGTTCGGGGTCGGACTGATCCAGCTCTCCAAGGAGCAGGCGAAGCCGCTCCTCGATCTCTTTAGCTCGCTCAACTCGGTCATCATTCGGCTCGTGGATCTGATCATGCTGATCGCGCCTATCGGGGTGTTCGCTTTGATCGCGCGTACGATCACCGATCTCGTCCGCGGCGACGACTTTGCGCAGGTGTTCCAGCTATTGGGCGCTCTGGGCTATTACAGCTTTGCGGTCGTGCTCGGCTTGTTCCTCCATATGAGCTTGACCTATCTGATGCTCATCAAGTTCTTCACGCCTTTGAAGCTCCGTACTTTCATCGGCGGTATCGCGCCCGTGCAGCTCGTTGCGTTCTCGACGAGCTCGAGCGGAGCGACGCTTCCACTCACGATGGAGCGCTGCGAAGAGAAGCTCGGTGTATCCGAGGAAGTGTCCTCCTTCGTGCTTCCGCTGGGCGCGACGATCAACATGGACGGCACGGCGCTCTACCAAGCGGTCGCTGCGGTGTTCATCGCGCAATCGTTGAATATGGGCATCGATTTGACCGGACAGCTCACGATTGTCCTGACGGCCGTCCTCGCATCGATTGGCACGGCTGCGGTACCCGGCGCCGGTATCATCATGCTCGTGATCATCCTGCAGGCGATCGACGTGCCGAGCGCGGGCATCGCGCTCATTTTCGGAGTCGATCGAATCCTGGACATGCTGCGTACCGCGACCAATGTCACGGGTGACGCCACCGTCGCTGCCATCGTCGCCGCGAGCGAAGGGCAGCTCGGTGAGCCGGATCTTGGAGAAGCGTCGGATCGGATTCGAACCCACACCTAGACGAACAACCCCGTCTCCAGCGGAGGCGAGACGTTTTCCGTAAGCCCATGAGATGACGGAGACTGCAGCAAGGGCACGCTTCCGGTGGATCCATGGGAGGCGGACGGATCTCCTGTGGTATATCGGTTCGGCGCTCGCGGGATGGATTTATGTCTCGTGCGTGCTCGCGTTCGGCTCGGGACTCGAAGACCCGATGCGCGAGCCGTTCTTTCGCCTGCAGATCGGCTCGTGGACACTCCCGCTGACCTTGGGCCTGGTCGTGGTTGCCAGCTGGGCCGTGTTGTTCGACGCGCCGCATTTGTGGGCGACTCTCGCGCGGACCTGGCTCGACCCGGACGAATGGGATCGAAGGCGAGGCGTGCTCATCGGCTCACTTCTGTTCTTCGGCCTTGGACCCGTTGCCGTTTTCGGGCCCTACATGCTGTCCGCCGTCGTTCCGATGTCGCCCGGGACCGCGGATCTCGGAGCGGAGCTATTCTTCGTCTTCTTCAGACTGTGGGCCTATTTTCATGTGGTCCGCCAGCATTGGGGCTTCTTCGCGCTCTACAAGAGGGTCAATGACGACTGGAGCGATCCCACGGAGAACAAGGTCGACCTCTGGTTCTTCAACGTCGCCCTCTACCTACCGGTCGTGATCTTCGCCAGCGCTCCTTGGTACCTGCAGACGGGGATGCCCGATCTGTACCTGCGTACGCCCATCGTCGGATCGATCTCCCTTGGCACCGTCGTACACCCACTGAGCATGCTCCTCTATCTCGGCTCGGTGGTCGGATACGTTTCGTTTCAGTGGCGAGAGCATCAGCGCGGGCGTCCGCGCAACGCGCCGAAGCTACTCTTGCTGGCCGCGATCGTCCCGCTACACCTCGTCGTGTTTCTCCACCCCTTGCTTGCGCTTTTCGTCGTCCCCGTCGTGACGATTGGCCACAATCTTCAATATCACCGGATCGTCTGGGCGTATGGGCGCAACAAGTACCTGGCTCGCGCCGAGCCTCGTTTCCGTTGGGCCCGGCTGGCCTTTCGCTCCGCCCCGATCTATTTCGCCCTTGGACTCGGCTTCACATTGGCTTTTTATCGGGGTCCGTGGGTGTCCGCCGTGCAGCAGTTCCTCGCGAGAGGATTCGATAGCTACGTCATGGATGGTATAGGGCTCGTCGCCGGCGTGGTGCGCCCGGCCGGAACCGACGTGGGCGCTCGAGTCGTGGCGACGCTATTTCTGGGCTGGGCGATGCAACACTACTATCTCGACGCAAAAATTTGGCGAGTCCGACGCGACCCGGGACTGCGGAGCAACCTCCACGTCTGAGCGCGTCTGCGGGTTTCTTCCTACATTGGGGAGTCCACACCCCCGCACTTTGTGACCGAACGATTTTTTCGTCCTCAGGACCCGTACGGAAGTGCCTTGATATCAACGGTTTGAGGCATGCCTTTTGTAGGGCGGATGGCCCGTGTTTTGCAGGATCCTCCAATCGTAGGGGACCCTGTGGGATTGGAAGGACGACTCGAAGATCTGCCGTTGATCGAGCTGTTGCAGATCGTTGCCTTCTCGAAGAAGAGCGGCTATCTGCGGGTGAAGGGCGAGCCTGGGCGCGGCGTCGTCATCGTCGAGGACGGTAAGGTCCTGTTCGCCTGTTCGTGGCGTACTCTCGGGCTGCTCCGGGAGCTTGCGAGCGATTCGAAACGGATCACACCCGAGGGCAATCGCGCGAATGTCGAGTGCGCGCTCAAGGACCTCTCGCAGCTGACAAAAGGCACCTTCCGGTTCGAGCTGACGTCGGTGATCTCGGACGAGCTTCGCGGCGTTCCTATCGGCCGCTTCATGGTGAAGGACGGCCTCGACCCGCAAGAAGTGCTCCTCGACCTCGCGGTCGAGATGGATCACGAAGGGCAAAACACGACCACGCTGATCGAGCTCGCTTTTCGCGACGCGCCCCTACCGGATGAAGCCGGCTTAACGCCGGACGACACGGCGGGCTCGCATGACGAAAGCGCCGACGCGCCGCCTTCCGGGGACGTCGACCCCTCTCTCGAGATGCTCGATAGCGGCGCCGAGGCGGCGCAGGTACCCGAGGTGACGAGTGGCGTCGGAGAGCACGGATCGGAGCGAGAGGCTTTGGTCACCCGAATGACGAGGAAGCTGCTCGAATCGGGAGGCGCACGGGACATCTCGGGACTCGTGCTTCGAGTCGCGGAGCGATTCGTCGAGCGTGGTGTGCTTCTTTGCGTTCGAGACGAGACCGCTCACGGCGTCGCGGGCTTCGGCTTCGCGGAGGTGGCGAGCGAATGCGCGGCGGTGTCTCGTCGCATCGCGCTCGACCTGAGCGAGACCGCCGTCTTGAACGGGATGCTGTCATCGGAAACGACCCGTCGGCTGCAGGACCCGCTCGCGGAATCGGTCGGGGCGGTCGTCGAGGCGCTGGGCGTGGACCGCGCGAGCGAGGCCGTGCTGGTTCCGATACGAGCCGACGGCGCCGTCATGCTCCTACTTTACGGCGATAACGGTGTTACCGGAGGTCCGCTCCCCGCCATCGAGGACCTGGAGCTTTTCGTCGCACAAGCCGGGATGGCTCTCGAGAACAAGCTTCTTCAAAGACGGCTCGCGGAGATGAAGGACCCGGTTGAGGCACCCGCCTAGCCGGGCCGTCGGAAGACATATGACAGGCATGCAGTCGAACCCATCACCGCACGAGGGAGGGGCCTCTCTCGAGAGAATGCTGCGCGTCTATCCGCTCACCATTGCCGCCGTGTTCAACGAGGGAGAGCGCGTCGGCCATGCCTATATCTTGAACTTGAGCCTCACCGGCGTCTTCATGGCGACGGAGGAGGTTTTCGAAGACGGCGAGCGCTTTCGCCTGCGCTTCTATCTGCCGCTCCAGGTGGGGTCGGTGGACGCGGACGTCATCGTGCGGTGGCGCACCGTGGATGCGAACACGAACGCGACGACGAATCGTCCTGGCTACGGGCTCGAGTTCACGAAGCTCGAGGAGCCGTCGCGGACTCGGATCAGCCGATTCATTGATCGCTTCGTCCAGCTCGCTTCCGATCTCGACTGCTGAGATCGGGCGAGATGAAAATCGTCCTACTCGGCGAGATGGAAGACCATGCCTAGGCCGAATCGTTGGCCCGACAGGATCGCAGTCATCCCGTGTCGGAGTGCGTGTGAGCGTCCGTCTATCGTTCGGTTGCGGGTCGCGAAGAGGACCACGTCGCCTTTCGTGGCGGAAACCGTCGTCCGTGTTCGCGAGTCTTCGTCTTCCACGTAGAAATCGCCCCCGGTGAAATCACGGCCTTTTCGCGAAAGCAAGATAAGGGCCTGAAACGGAAAGAACACCGGTCCGTAGACATCACGATGTGGATGGTTGACCCCGGCCGTTGGGTAGCCGATCAGAATCGAAGAGGCCCGTCGTTGGCCTTGCCGCCGGCATCGCTCCCAGAACGCGGCGAGCGTTTTCGGTTGTTCCGGGCTTCGGAGCGTTTCGTACAAACCAGCGCGGAGACGGTTGGCCGGTTCCGGTAGGGGCTCACGGTAGTAGTGGTACGAGCCCACCCCATAGCCTTTGGAAAGCATGTCGATCCCTCGGTCGAATCGATCGGGGCGCGTCGATGCGTCGATGATGGTGTTGCACTCTCCCGGCGTGAGAAGTGACGGGAGCTTGCACACGCCGCGGTGCGTCAGCTCACGACGTAGCTCCGCCCACGCGAGGGCTCGCAATCGGTCTTCGAGCGGAAGGGCGTTCGAGGCGGTGGAACGGCGCCGGGCAGTGGGCAGGAGCCTCATCGAACGTCGCGCCGCGCCTGGCTCGAGGAACCCTCGCGCGAACGCGACTGCCGCATCGGGGAAGGGCTCGACCGCGCGTGGATCCCAATCGACCGCGCGACAATCGTCCCTCGGCACGACGACCTTTAGAGGGTAGCTCCCGACGAAGCGCGCGTCTACCCGCGCGGCCCAGGCTTTCAGAGGCTCGCGGCTTCTCGGTCGTGCTCCTTCGCGCCGCAAACGTCGAAGCTGCTCGCGCTCATGGCGGAGCCGGCCGTCGGCTCCGACGACGCGGTGCCACGGAAGCTCCGACGTGTCGGGGCAAGCGGCGAGAGCGCGTCCCGCGGCGCGGGCGGCACCGGGCCGGCCTGCGAGCGCTGCGAGCTCGGAAAAAGTACGGGTTTGTCCCGACGGGATCGCGCGGACTGCCTCGAGATATGCGTTAGATCTCGCGCTCGACACCGACGACCTCGTAGCCCCTCGGGCTCCTTCTCAAGAAGACGTCCACCGCTTTGTTCCAAGCCGGTACCGTCTCGCTCCGCGTGCGGATCCGCACCACGAGGAACGGCTCGGCCGTAGGCGGGATCGCGATGGTGGACTCTGACGCCTCCCCCTGGATCGACAGGCTCGTTCGCGCGTCCCTCTCATTGTCGAACGAGAACCACTCGAAGGCGTAGACGTCTCCGGCGTAAGAGGCGAGGGCGTCGAACTCGAGGCGGGTCGCCTCGACCCGAAATCGGTCGAGCGGGCTCAGCTGCCGAAAGTAGTAGTCTACGATCTTGTCGCGCCGACGCATGATCGTCTCTGCGAGATAGGCTTCCGCCCCGGCGGAGAGGAAGTCGCCCGTCTTTACGATCTCCCGGATCCCTTCGTCCGAGAACCGCGCGACGATCTTCGCAGCCCAGAACGCATCGTCGGCCCTCATGCGGTCGAATGCCGGGTTGGGGTATTCGGGCTTCCAATCCTCGGGGCGAAAATATGCCGACTCGATCCGTCCGACTTCTGCGAATTCCGGGTAGGGATAGTCGATGTTTCGCCACGGACGGTCGAGGATCCCGAACGAGTACGCGGCGCGCCACGCGTGGTGGAGATCAATCATGTACTCGTTGCCGGCGCGCGGATCCTGAGGTGCGATGTTGCGTAGCACGTCGGAGCCACTGCCGAGAGTGGAGCCGAAATCAATCAAGTAGTGCTTCACGTGGCCGTCCACGAACGTGTCGAGAGTGTTGATCGCTCGTGAGTCGTCGTGGTTCAGCCATGCGCAGAAGACCCGGTAAGCTCGCAGCTCGCGACGGTGTTGGTGGGAGAAGAGGTCGTTCGGGTCGTCCGATCGCGTGCCGAAAAATTGAAACGGCCCGATGGCATCACCGGGAATCGCGTGGCTGGCCACCGCCCGCACGTTCCCGTCCGGTACGCGTGCTGCGCTCGCGAGCATGAACTCGAGATATTCGCGATCCATCGGTACGCTATTGCCGCCGGGAAGGTTGAGGACGGCGCCCGCGTCGATCTCGAAGTGCTCGGCGCGGACGAAGACGATGTAGGCTTCGGGTACGTTGTAGCCGATCGCGTGAAAGAAGTTCTTGGAGATGACATCGGCGGCGGTCGAGAGGCTCGGATGCGCTTTCGGATCGAATTTGACGTAATACACGCGTCCGTTCGCGTCGCGGATCGTAAATCCGGGCGTGATCCCGCCTTGCTTCGCCGCGATGATCGTGAGCCTTCGACTGGTGTCGGGCGGGCCGTTCGCGCCCGGACCTTGTCGGAGCTCCCTGAGGCTCATTTCACGACTCCCGATGCGGTTCGTGAACCAGCTCGAGTCCGGGACCTCGCCTATCGTGTTGATGTTAGAGGCGCGCGGAATGGGGTCTTCGAGCTCCGGCCCGGCGAATGTGTTCGCGAGCATGTCATAGGTGGAAGAAAGCTCGATCTCGCCGGGAGCATCGATCGGAAGCGTGTCGTGGTCCTGCCGAATCGGGTCGTCCACGAAGAACTTTTGAGCGACGAGCAGGAGCAGCAGGGTCGTTTGCATTACCTTGTGCCTAGAATGACGTCGATCCCCGGAAGAGATAGCGCGTGGTTTCGGCGCTGAAAGCGATCTCCATTCGAAGCACGACGTCGCGATAGCTCTTGAATCGTGTTCCGAATCCCCAGTCCCAATGCAGCTCGGAGAAGCTCAGCTCCGAGAGCTTGTCGGCGACGCTTCCGGTATCCGCGAAGACCGAAAGCTCCCAGAAGGAGAGTGGTTCCCATCGATACTCGGCCTGGTAGAGCATCACCTTCTCGCCTCGGAAGCGGAAGCTATCGAATCCGCGCAAGTTGTGACTCCCGCCCAAGGCGTGCTGCATGAAGAACGGCACTTCGTGGCCGGCATCCGCGGAGTCGTGCGTGAACCCGGCCCGGAGCGCGACAACCCGTTGCGGGGAGCCGAGCGGTAGAAAAGCGCGAACGTCGATAGCGATCCGGCTGAAGCTGAAAGCGTCCTCGGTGCGGTCTTCGAATCTCTCGAATGCGAGCCCCGCCATGAAACCACGGTGAGGGTTGCCCGGCTCGTCACGCCGGTCGAGCAGGAGCTGTGTTCCCGCACGGACGTAATCCGGTGGTGTCGACAAGCCGGGCGCCTCGTCGTCGTCGAAAACCTCCTCCGTGCTCGGATAGCTAGACGATTTCCCGGAGCGGATCGTGTTTCGCTGGAACCCGCCGGAGACGAGCCATAGAATGTGATCCGTGAACTGATAGCCCGTCTGCAAATAGACGCGACCCTCTTCCTGCAGAAAATTGCTTCGGTCGTCTAGACTCGAGCTCGAGCCCAAACCGTAGAAATCGTTCTGAGGCAAGTAGCGATAGCGCATCGTCACATAGAACGGTATTCGCGAAAGCTCGGTCCCGCGCGCACCCAGCTCGTACACGTCGTCGCCTTTCCAGGAACGGCCCGGGATGCGGCGGCCGACATGCGGCATGACACCGAATTGAACATCGTAGTGCTGGTACTGCCGCCATGAATAGAACGCGGTGCCGGCGACGTCGAGCGGGCCCCAAACATCTCGTTGCCAGTAGCGAAGCCCGAGCGCCGCACCCGATCCCCGCGCCGGCCAGGCGATCCGGGGATAGAGGCCCTTCAAGTTCCAGTCGGCAAGGGTCGGATTCTCGCCCTTGTCGAATCGAACCATTTGCTCCTCGATCGGATTCGGGTCGTAGGGGGTGACGCCGGCCCGACGCTCCTCTCGCTGTCGACGCAACAACTCCTGGCGGGTGGCGGGGGACTCCTGAGCGACCGAGGGTTCGGGATGAAGCCAACACAACACCAGTAGAACGATGGCGAGACGTGAGGGCAGCGGCATGGGCGCGAGCCCTCACAATATAGACCGGATTTCCGGACGGTACTAGGAGTGCCGTGCCCGGCTAGCGCGAGACCAAGATGGGATCGCACGCGAGCGTGCTTTGACTCACGCGGTTCCGGCCATCGGCCTTGGCGCGGTAGAGCTCTTTGTCCGCGGCCTCGATCAATGACTGGACGCATTCTTCCGTACTCGGCATCGTCGTCGCGACGCCGACACTTACGGTAACGTGGTCGCCGCTCGGGCTCGGATGGTGTGGGATCTGAAGTGCCGCGACTGCCATCCGCAGCTTCTCCGACACGACGAGTGCCCCGCCACATGCGGTCGCTGGAAGAATAATCGCGAACTCCTCACCGCCGTAGCGAGCGACGTGATCTTCCCCTCGCCGTACGGCTCCGTCGAGCGCCTGTGCGACTTTGCGCAGGCAGGTGTCGCCTTCCGCATGGCCGTAAGCGTCGTTGAACAGCTTGAACCCGTCGATGTCGACCATCGCGAGCGAAAGGTGCTCGCGTCCCCGGAGACATCGTCTCCATTCACGATGGATCAAATCGTCGAACCTGCGCCGATTCCCGATCTCAGTGAGTGTATCGATCGATGCCAGGCGACTGAGCAAATCGGATTTGCGCTTGAGCGCGAGGTGCGTCTCGACCCGAGCGACGACGATCGGCATCTCGAACGGCTTCGTGATGTAGTCGACCGCTCCCGCCGACAGGCCCTGGATTTGGTCGGAAGCCGCACCTCTCCCCGTAACGAAGATTACCGGCACGTCCCGGGTCTTCTCCTCTGCTTTGAAACGCTCCAATACCTCGTAGCCGTCCATCTCCGGCATGACGACGTCGAGGAGTAAGAGGTCGGGCGGTGTCTCGCGCGCGAGCTCGAGTGCCGCAGCGCCACTCGTGGCCGTACGGATGTCGTATCGCTTGCCCAGGGTTTCGGTCAAGAGAGCTAGATTGATCGGCTCGTCGTCGACGATGAGGACGCGGTCGGTGCTGTGGGACGTCATGGTCGCGCCTCCTGGGACATGGCTTTGGAATCGGCGCCGGCGAGCGCAGCGTCGGGCTCGAATCTGGCGGCGACGGCCGCCTCTACGAGGACGAGGGCCGCGCCAAGCTCTTCGAGCTCGAGCGGGCGTCCGGCTCGAACGTCCGCCAGCGCGCGTGCGGCGGCATCCGAGACTCCCGTAGCTCCGAGGTTCGCAGCGACGCCCTTCAAATTGTGCAGCCGTCGCTCCGCGGATTCGAGATCTCCGTCGTCGAGGGCGCGAGACAACGTGTGACAAGCACCGCGTTGTTGATCGATGAACGACAAGAGAAGTTTTCGGTACAAGCGCTCGTTTCCTGCCGCGCGCTCGACGCCGGAACGGAAGTCAAGGGCGCCCTCATCGCGACCCTGGTCCAGCCCGATTGCTGTGGCGACTTTCTCGAGCAGAACCGACGGTTCCACCGGCTTCGTCAAGTAGCTATGAATGTCGTGCGCGCGCAAAGCCTTCGATTCGAGTGCGGGATCGGCGGAAAGGACGATGATGCTGAGCTCTCGGTGTCTCGGGTCGGAGCGAACGCGTTGCGCGACGTCGAAACCGTTCATCCCGGGCATCTGGATGTCCAGCAGCATGACATCGTAAGTCTGGTTCTCGAGTCGGTCCAGGGCCCCCAGCCCGTGCGATGCGATACTCACCGTCGCGCCCGCCTGCGCGAGGACCTCTCGGGCGATCTCCTGGTTGATGGGGTTGTCCTCGACGACCAGCACGCGGCTCCCCACGAGCGCTTGGTGATCCGGCGGCCGGTCTTTTCCCGTATCGCGCTCGCCACGTGGGAGCACGTGCAGCAGACGAGAAACGAGGGACCGCCGGGTGATCGGCGTGGCGAGACAGCGAGAGCTTCGAACGGCATTGGAGCCGGAAGTCGCGTCAAGAATGCGATGCGGCTTCACCAGGTGGATGGTGGGGGCGGACGAGGAGGTCGGCGTTTTGGTGTCGCTCGACGGCCAATCGAGGATCATCGCGTCCAAGCAAGCACCTGTACCCGTTGGGCCCGACGTTACCTGAATGCCCTCGCCCTCGAGTAGCTCAACGAGTGCGGCGCGCGTAAGCTCGTGGCCTATGGAGACACCGATGCGCGCCCCGACGAGCGCGGGCTCTCGGTGGTCTGCCATGACGGCGGCCTCATCGAGTCCGAAGCGGGCGGTGAAGGAGAACGTACTCCCGCGACCGGGCTCGCTGTCGACGTGGAGCTCGCCTCCCATTAGATCGACGAGCTGACGACAGATGGAAAGACCCAGGCCCGTCCCCCCATAGCGTCTCGTTGTCGACTCGTCCTCTTGAGTGAACGGCGCAAAGAGATGGCTGATTCGGCTTTGCTCGACCCCGATTCCGGTGTCCCGGATACTGAAACGCACGACGATGTTCTCGACGCTGCGAGTGTCGAGCTCGGCGAGAAGGTGGATTTGACCCTCGTGGGTGAACTTCGTCGCGTTGTTGAGCAGATTCGCGAGCACTTGCCCTAGTCGAAGAGGGTCCCCGACGAGTGCGCGTGGCACGTCGGCGCGGACATGGAAGACGACATCGACCGTGTCTCGTGGGGCCGGAACCCGTGCGGTCAGGTCGTCGAGCAGGTCGTGAAGATCGAAAGTAAGCGACTCGAGCTCGACTCGATTCGCCTCGAGCTTGGAGAAATCGAGTATTTCGTTGATGACGGTCAAAAGGTGACTTCCCGAGCGTCGGATTTTCGTCGCGTAGTCGCGCTGGGCGTGATCGAGTCGCGTCTGTTCGAGCAAATGGGCCATGCCGAGCACGGCGTTCAGAGGCGTTCGGATCTCGTGGCTCATCCGCGCGAGGAACTCGGACTTGGCTCGGGTCGCCGACTCCGCCTCGTCGCGCGCGCGCGCGAGTCCTTCGAGCGCATGCTGGGTGGTTTCGACTTGGCGACGGAGGTCTCCGTAGACCAAGCGGAGCTTGCCGGTCATTCGATTGAAGCTCGTGGCGAGGGCTCCGATCTCGTCCTCGCTCGAAACGGGGGCGGACACGTCGAAGTCGCCCGCGGCGACCCGATGGGCAGCCTCGGAAAGCGTGGCGACGGGTCCCGCGATCTGTCGAGCGACCAGCCGCACGGCTGAAGTGAGGAGGAAGACGGCGAGCATTCCGGCGGCGAGAATACTGAAAGCGAGGCGGCGCGCGGGCGCGAACGCCTCTGCTTGCTCCATCTCGACGATGAGGGCGAGGTCTCGATCCGCGAGCCAAGCATAGGCGCCCATGACGGGCACTCCTCGGTAGCTTACATATTTGCCGACGCCGGTTTTGCCGGAGACGGCGGCGTCGACGCCTTCACTGTGCACACCGCGCCCGTGCTCGACACGCCCGAAACGCTCCGAGCTCACGAAATCGTTGAAGGCACTGACGAGGTAGACCTCGGCGGTACGTCCGAGGCCGGTGCGCTCCGCTAGCATCTGGTCGATGCGAGCGAGGTTCAAGTGGCCGGCCAGCACGCCGACGGTGTCTCCGTTCGGAGAGAGTACCGGGGTGGCGATGGTCACTGTCGGGCGGCTCGTGATCGGTGAGGCGTATAGATTCTGAGTGTAGGTTCGGGTTTTCCCCTCGGTGAAGAACAGGGCGTCAACGTAGTACTCACCGACGTTTTCGCGCTCCGTCGACGCGATGACCTCGCCCCCCAACGGCAGCAAGAGCATCACTTCTTGCAGGTCGGCGTGGCGGCTCGCTTGGATGAGGAGCTGCTCGAGTCGCTCTCTCTCGACCGCATAGGCATCGCTCTGTTTGGGAAGCTGGGCAAGACTCCCGAGCCCCGTGGCGACTTGGGGCACGTTCGCGAGGAAGCGGATCGCGCTTTCCTGGCCCGAGACCCAACGGTTCAAAACGCCTTCGTCAACGGTGACCACGGTGGTCAGGCGTTCGAACATGACGTCTTGCAGGGTCGCCCGAGAGTGGTAGAACGCGACTCCAGCTAATAGCGCTATCGTCGCGAGCGAGATGGTAAGAAACGAAACGACGAGCCGTCCGCGCAGTGTGCGCCTCGTTGTTAGAGGCGCCGCAGTCGACGCATCGTGGTCGGGGGTGTCGGACCTCATTCCGCTTCCGGGTCGACGATTTCATGCAAGACGGCCTCACCCTCCTCGATCCGGACGATAACGGAAGCCCGACTCGGGTCGCCGCTGCCGTCGTATCGGATGGCGCCGGTCACCCCGTTGAAAACGTGGCTCTGAGAGAGACCGCGCCGGATCGACTCCGAAGAGATTTCGTTCTGGCGCTCGATCGCGTCTACGAGAATCCCGAACGCGTCGTAAGTCATGGCGGCGGTAACGCCAGGTGATTCACGATACGTGTCGCGATAGTAGTCGACGAACTCTCGTGTCGCTCCGTTGGCCAACTCGTGATGCCATTGATGGGCGACGTAGGCGCCGCGAGATTCATCCATCGGTCCGATGACGCTGATGTCCCAGGTGTCGCTTCCCAAAAACGCGATATCGAGGCTCAGCTCTCTGGCTTGACGTATCTGAGGAACGACGTGGCGGGTCCAGTTCGGAAGCCACAGAACATCCGCATTCGAGCTCTTGATCCGCTGGAGCGCGGAGCGGAAATCGCTCGCGTCGTCGGTCGTATACGTCTCGCGGGCAACCACTTCGCCGCCCGCACGTTCGAATGCCGCCTCGAACTTTTCGGACAGGTTGCGGCTATACTTGCTCGCGACGTTGAAGAGCATGGCCGCGCGGCGGGCGCCCAGCGCTTGGTGAGCGAACCGCGCCATCGAGCCCGCTTGGACCTGATCCAGAGAGGCGAGACGGAACACATAGCTCTTGTCGACGGTCGTGAGCGGGTTCGAGGACATCGGGCTTATCATCGGCACGTTGGCGTTGTCGGACAGAACCGCTACCGGTACGGCGTGCCGGCTGAACTGGGGTCCGATGATGACGTCAACCTCGTCTTGATTGATGAGCGATCGCGCTGCGGTGGAGGCGGCGTCTGCGCGGTCGGCAAAGTCCTTGAACACGAGCGTCATACGGTAGTGAGTCCCATCGACGTTCAGCCCGCCGGATTCGTTGACGGCTCGGGCCGCCAACTGAGCGGCGTACATGGTGGCGCGCCCCGACGTCGCAGCAAACTCGTTCGTGAAGTTTGCCAGGACTCCGACACGGACCTCGGGCGCGTTCCCTTGCGCGCCTCGGCAGCTTGGAAGGGTGATGAGTGACGCGAGAAGAAGGGGGACGGCGATCCGGAGTCGGTCTGTCATGCCGGCCTCATCGGCCGACTGTCCGGGGACTTTAGACCTGTTCGAGAAAAAAACGACTCGCCGTCCGTCCGACTCGGCACCGAGCCTTGAAAGTTGGTGGATCCGGCTACCGACTACCAGGAATAGCCGATGGAGCCCTCCATGATGTTCGCTTCGTAGTCGTTGAATCCAAAGACCTTTTCTTCGAAATCGATCCGGCGGTAACCGATATTGACGATATAACTGTCGAAAAGCGTGGCTTCCACATACGACCGCAAGTCGTTCCGACGTACGGCGAAGCTACCCGCATTGTCGTACAGACGCACATCCGCGCCGACGAGCCACTTCGGCGCGAGCTGCCAGCGGAGCCTCCCGTCGACGAAGTTGGAATCCGCTCGGTAGAGCACGGGGATGAGAAAGGGCCCGTCTCCGGGATTGATCGTCTGCTCCACTTCCTGCCGGATACGGGCGAACGCGTAGCCGGCGGAGACGTCGAGCACGGAGCTGCGATATCCCGCGCGTCCGTTGATGTGATCGCGATCGGACTCCCAGTTCGACGGAACGAGCGGGTCGGGTGGTCGATCGTCGTTCGTGAATCGGTGCGCGGTGAACGTCAACGTCCCGTAGACGCCGTTCGCGCGGTTGAGCTTCGCCTGGGCGCGGAGCCGAAGCCGGTCGGTTGGGGAGGCGAGAGCAAAGGGGTCGTTGACCTTTCCGGTCTCGAGCTCCGCATTGATATCGAGTATCGTCCCATGGACCCAGCCCGCTCCCAGGAACAGCCCGGTCTGCGAAGTATCGCGTGCGCGCGGTATCGGCTCGTCGTTCTCCGCCTTCCCATAGTCGACGTTTCGCGATTCGTGCCGGAGCCCGCCGCTGACGTTCAACCCCGTCGAGAGGGCATATTGCAGGCCGCCTTCCACGCCCGTCGTTCCCATGTCCCATTGCCCACGGTTCTCGCTGCTGCCGAACGTGTAGTCCCCCTTCTGATCGAGGTCATCTCGCCAAAGGCCAAAGACGAAGGACAGCCTCTCGTTCACCAAGTAGGAGGCATCGATGTCGATCCAGCTCGTGTCGCGCGCGATCGTGCCGCCTCCATCGGCTGCTCCCATCGAGATCTCACCGTCGGAAATGCTCGAGAACGATTCGGAGATCTTGGCGTCGAGGTCCATCGTTTCGATGCTCGCGGAGGCGCGGATGAGCCAACGGGGATCGGGCGTGAGGTTCAATCGAAACGTGTGCTGGAAGCTGCGCAGGTCGTACGGTTGCGAGCGAAAAAAGGTCAAGACCGTCGTGTCCGGGTCGCGATCGCTCGCCCCGGGGAGAAACATCTCGGTAGCGTTGTCGAAGGAGCGGATCCGTTCTTGGAAGATGAAGGCAGCTTTCTGCCAGCGATATTCGAGACCGACGTTGAAATCGCTCGACCGCTCGTCGATCGGACGCGCGACAGGCGTCACGATCCGCGCCACCCGAAGCTTGGACGTGCTGTCCCCCTTCCTCGTGAAGCTGTTGAAACCTATATTGAGTCGCGCAGCCTTGCTGAGGGTGACATCGAATCTCGCGCTATCTCGCACGCGGTCCACGTCGAAAGTGGTGAAATCCCCCTCGAGGTGGAGTCGCTGGTCCTCGTATTCACCGGGAAAGAGGATGTCCTCGTGGAAGAAGACGGATTTGGAGTGACGGTACTGAAAGTTATAGGTCCCGAACTTTCGAAGGTCGAAGCGAAGGTTCTGGAACGGGTCGCCGCCGAAGTTTCGCATGTCGAAGCTCATCCAGTCGACGGCTTTTCCGAACGTGCCCACGGGTTGGTACTCGAACGAAAGCTCGAAGAGCCGGGGCCCGCTGTCGAGGTTGACGTGCTGTCGGTATTTGCCTTCGGCTCCGGAGACGTCCACACCCCGAAAACCGAAACGGACCCGGCCCGCGATAGAGTCGTCCGATTCCTGTTGGGCCGAGGAGTGGAGTGCGACTCCGAGCATGACGATCGCGAAGAGCTTCGTGCACCGTGGGCGAGCTCTTGGCATCTTCGAAATCTCGACGGTCAATTCAAGAAAGCGGAATCCAAGTTGGATCCGTGGATCGAAAAGTGACAGCTCGTGCACATCGTCTCGGACGTGAACCGAGAATGAAAGCCCGGCATTTGCACGTGACAGCCGAAGCAGAGATCTCCCTCGGATTGAAAGGTCAGCATGAAGCGATTGGGAGACCCGTGGGAGGCGTGGCAAGAGGTGCAGCCGACGACGAGCGATGTCCCGTGCTCGAACACGAACGGGCCGAGCTTGTCGACGTGGCACTCCGTGCATTGATTGTTCTTGAAGCCTCCGAGCCGGACGCGTGGGCTGGGCTCATGGGGGTCGTGGCATGACGTGCATTCCATCGCCCCTTCCTCCAGCCGGTGGTGCTCGTTGAACGTGAACTCGGTGACGGCGCTCTGGTGACACTGGATGCACTTTTGTGAGGGGCGCCCGGCGAAGCCGTCAGGGAAGTCTTCGGCAACGTGATCGCCGGCATGTACCGAGTGGCAGCTCGAGCAGTTGAGTCCCGCCCGGGCGTGGGAGCTCGCGAAGAAGCGAGGGTGAGACTGTCCGTGACAGCCCAGGCAACGTTCGGTACCGGCACGTCCGTCCCAGCTCTGCTCGGAGAGCTCGCCAAGCGTGTGACAGTTCGCGCACGAGAGCGTGGAGTGCGGCGTTTCCCGGAACCGAAACGAAGCGTCGCTCGAGGAGATTGTCTGGACAGCGCTCGTTGCGGCGTCTTGGTGGCTTTGGGCGGACTCGTGACATGACAGGCAACGCCCGTCTCCCGAGGCGCCGGTGACGCCGGCATCCCAATCGTGGACGACGTGGCAATCCGCGCACGACGCCCCGGCCTCGGCGTGGCGGGTGTCGTGAACGGGCGTTTCGTGATGGCAGCCGAGACAGCTCTCCCGCTGCTCGTCGACGGACAGGGTCTCGACGGCCGGCCGACGTGCTGTGTCCATCGGGTCCTCGACGTGAGCGCGTCCCGGTCCGTGGCAGCTCTGGCATCCGTGACTCGCGCGGGTTTCGAACTCAGGAGAGCCGTGCGGCGTCGATACGAGCGAGCCGGACGCGTCGCTGTGGCAGCGGATGCACAGCTGGGAGCCCACATACGGGTCCACCTGCGCCAGCGCCAACGAGGGTCCGAAAGATTCCGCATTCTCGGAGCTCACCCACAAGCTGCCCAATAGAGCGGTGGCGACCGCCATCGATGCAAGCGTCAACGTTCTCAAGAACTACCTCTCGGGACTCATCACAAAGCCAGCATCAACGTTGATGCGCTCCCGGGTGGCAACTCGTGCACGACACCTCTCCGGAGACCATCGCCTCGAGGTCGTATTCATGAAGTGCGTCGAAGTCCTTGGTGCCCTGATGACAGGACAGGCAATTCGGTTGCCAGGAGAGCGTTGCGAGGCTCGTGCCGTCGTTGCGGTGGAACACGTGGCATCCCGAGCAGGATATCTGGGCGAGGGCATGGGTCTCGTTGAACGGCGGGACGTCTGTATGACACGCGGTGCAGAGCTGATTCTGTTCTTCGAAGGACTGACGTGAGGTCTGCGGCAGGCGTTGCTCGTCCGCGGGGCGTTGGACATGGAGCCGTCCCGGACCGTGACAGCTTTGGCACCCCTCGCTCGATAGATTGGACGCCGTGTCCGGTGAGCCATGAGGCACCGCGGTCAAAGCTTCCTGTACGCCTTCGTGGCAGCGCACGCACATCTGGTTCCCGACATAAGGATCGGGATCTTGCAGCGTGGCGCTCGCACGCGCGGTCGGTGGCACCGTCTCGGACGCGCTCCATCCCACCAGCACGAGGGCGGCGAGCGGCGCGAGCCAAACAAGAGACGTTCTCATACGGCCTCCTCGTCTCGGGCCTGCGGTTGTATCGCCGCGGCGATGTAGAACGCGACCCCGGCTGCGATCAACGAGATGCCGCCCATCGAGAATAAGAGAAAGCCCCAAGGTCGGTACAGCCCGATGAGCGAGAACAGCTCGACCGTGAGGCCTGCGAGAATGAGCCGGCGGGCGCGCGCGAAGGTCGCTTCCTTATTCAATGGGGCCTCCTTCGAGCGCCGTGTCGATATCGCGAAGCCACATCGCCGCGCCGTCGAGCTCGTGGACGTCGTGCGCATTTCCGTGACAGGTCATACACGAAACTTCGTTTCCGACCAGCTCGTTCATGTCGTGTGCGTGGAGCTCATCGAACCGTCGACCCCCGACGTGGCAGTGGAGGCACTCTCGATTGTTGTACGGGCTGTATAGCTCGATTCTCTCCGGCGTCTGGCCGGTGTAGTAGACCCAGAGATGTTTCAGGCCGTTCAATTTCGCGTTCATGTCTCCAAACATCGTGTACTGCGTGTGACAGGTAAAACACGCATGGTCGCGCTCGACGCGTCGGTTCTGGAAGTGGGCGGCCGGCAGGAAGCTCTCGTCGCTGACGAGTAGGCTCTGCCCATAGGGTTCCATGACGTGGCACGACATACAAAAGGACGTGTCTTTGGATCCTTCGAGGTGGATCGAGAGCCCCGCACGGATGCTCGCGACCGGAAGAACGAAGAGCGCGGCGAACACGAGAAGCTTCCCGCCAGGGGTAGCCCTCAGACCAGGCCGCGCCGTGACGAGGCCGACGAGAAAGATCGCGGCGAGCAGGAGTATGACGACGAGCTCCGTGGACATGGGACTAGCCTCGGTGTCGTCCGGCGGGCGCCAAGCTCGCGAAAGTGCTGCAACACTCGTAAATCGACTTCAAGGATTCTCCGAAATCTCCGGGACCTCTGCGGCCTCGACGTCCCAACCGCCGCCAAGGGCGCGATAGAGCGTGATCAAGTTTTGTACGGTAAGCCCTTCGCTCGCGACGAGATCATCTTGAAATCGGAACAGCGAGCGTTGTGAATCTAGCACGTTTTGGAAGTTCGTCAAGCCGGCGAGATATTGCGTCCGCACGAGATCGACAGAGCGTTGGGCCGCGTCCACGGCTTCGTTTAGGCGGTCGCGGCGCTCCTGCTCCTTGAAATAGGCGATCATCGAGTTCTCGACGTCCTCGAACGCGATGAGAACCGTTTGCTCATAAGCAAGGAACGCTTGTTGGGTGCGAGCCTCTTCAACGCGGATCCGGCTGTGGATCCGATTGCGGTCGAACAGATTCCAGTTGAAGCCGGGGATGATGCCCCACGTGGATCCGGTCGAGGTTCCTATGTTGCCCCAGTTGAACGTAAAGAAACCTCGTAGCGAGAAGCTCGGATAGAGGTCCGCGGTCGCGACGCCGATGAGCGCGGTCTGAGAAGCGAGCGAGCGCTCCGCCGCGCGGATATCGGGACGCTGCCGCATCACGTCGGCCGGGATCGTAACGGCGATGGTTGCGGGGATGCTCGGTAGCGCGATCTCCTCGTTCAGCTCGTCGTGGAGCGCCCCGGGAGGAACAGCAAGGAGCACCGCGAGCCGGTTGAGGGCGAAGTTCAAGTTCTGCTCGAACCGAGGAATGGTGGACTCCGTATCACCGAGGTTGGACTCTGCCTGGGCGACGTCGAGCGCAGAGGTGAGTCCGGCATCGAAGCGATCGCGGGTGAGCTGCAGGCTCTCTCGTTGAGAGGTGATGTTCTCCCGCGCGAACGCAATCCGCTTCTGAAACTGGCGCACGTCCACATAGGCGAGCGCCACCTCGGCGAAGAGCGAGACGAGCACGTCGCGATAGTCTTCGACCGAAGCGTCGAAGCCGGCTTCCGCGGACTCGATGGACCGCGCGAACTTCCCGAACACGTCGATCTCCCACGACGCGTCGACACCCGCAGAGAGCAGCGCTTGCGAATCCGTGAGCCCCGAAATGGGGAGATCCGGGACCGCTGCCGGGCTCGGGCGGACCAGGTTGACGTCGACGGGTGTGTTGACGACCGGCATGCGGTCGCCCCGTGCGACGCCGACGAAAGCGCGCGCCTCGACGATGCGTGCCACGGCGCTCTGCAAGTTCAAGTTCGTCAGCTGAGCGCGCTGAAGGAGATCGTCGAGCTTGGGATCGGACAGGTTCGTCCACCATGTCTGAAGGTTGGACTCGCCTTCGGTGAGGCCTATCGTGGCCGCGGTGTGCCACTGGTCGGGCAGCGGCTGCTCCTCCGGTAGAGGCGGCGGGGCTTCGTAGTCCGGTCCTACTTTGCAGCTTGCCGCGAGAACGAGTGCGATGACGGCCCATCTCGAGGCGCTCACGGTGCCGACTCCACTGCGGCCGTCGGCGCGTTCGGTGGCTCTTTCGTGCCCCGGTCTCTGATCTTTTGCACCAGCACGAAGAAGACCGGAATCAAGAACACGCCGACAATCGTGGAGACCAACATACCTCCGAACACCGCCGTGCCGAGCGAGCGCCGGCTCGCGGAGCCCGCGCCCGACGCGACGAGCAATGGGAGCACACCCAAGATGAAAGAGAACGCCGTCATCAGAAGGGGGCGGAACCGGAGCCGCGCCGCTTCTACCGCCGCTTCGAGCGTCGGCTTTCCCTCTTCTCGGAGCTGCTTTGCGAACTCGACGATGAGAATGGCCGTCTTCGCGGACAAGCCGATGAGCAGCACGAGCCCGATCTGGGTATACACGTTGTTGTCGAGCGATCGCATCGAGGTCGCGACGATGGCGCCCAGCAGTGAGAACGGGATCGATAGCAACACGGCGATCGGGATGAGCCAGCTCTCGTACTGGGCAGCGAGGAAGAGGAACACGAACACGAATGCGAGTCCGAAGATAACGGGGGCCTGGTTACCTGCGGCGAGCTGCTGATACGTCACGCCGGTCCACTCGTAGCCCATGGAGGGTGGCAAGACCCGCTCGGAGAGCGAAGTCATCGCCGCCACGGCTTCGTTCGAGCTGAACCCGGCTCGGGGCGCCCCGGTAATACTCGCCGCCGGGTACAAGTTGTAACGCGTCACCGCTTGCGGACCGACGGTGTCCTGAATCGACAGCAACGTGCCGAGCGGGATCATGTTTCCGGCAGCGTCTCGGACTTCGAGCTGGGCGATATCTTCGACGCGAGAGCGAAACTCGGCATCCGCCTGGATCATCACCCGGTAGGTCCGGCCGAACAGGTTGAAGTCGTTCACGTAAGAGGAGCCGAGATAGGCCTGAAGCGTGGCGAAAATATCCGAGAGCGGGATGCCCAGGGTTTTCGCCTTGGTGCGATCGAGCTCGAGGTAGAGCTGGGGCACGTTCGCGCGGAAGCTGTTATTCACCCGCTCGAGAAGAGGCTCCTGATTGCCCGCGAACGCTATATCGTCGGCGATTGTTTGTAGCTGCTGCACACCGGCGGCGCCACGATCTTGCAACATGTACTCGAAGCCGCCCGCGCTCCCGAGCCCCTGGATCGGCGGCGGGATGAATGCGAAGGCGGTGCCTTCCTGGATCTGCAGAAGCTTCCCGGTGACGGCGTTTGCGAGCATCGTGGCATGCAGCTCGGGGTCGGGGCGATTGCTCCAGTTGTCGAGCACCGCAATCGCGGCGCCTCCGTTGCTGCTCTGCAGTGAATCCAGGAAAGAATAGCCACCGATGGTGATGACATCCGTCACGCCCGGCATCTCCATCAAGGTCGCGGTGATGCCCTCGAGTACCTCTTCGGTTCGCTCGAGTGATGCGCTATCGGGGAGCTTCACGTTCGCATAGAAATAGCCCTGGTCTTCGTCCGGGATGAACCCGCCAGGCACCCTGCTGAAGCCGAACGCTGTCGCCAAGCAGACGACCACGAACAGGATCATCATTACCGCCACGCGCCTGACGAAAAGCTGCACGAAGGCCGTGTACGACTTGGTGGTCCGGTCGAAGACGTCGTTGAACTTGGTGAAGAACCAATTCCGTTTCGCCGTGGAGGACGGTCGCAGGAGGATGCCGCAAAGAGCGGGGCTCAACGTGAGTGCGTTTATCGAAGAGAAAACCGTCGCGACCGAGATCGTGATCGCGAACTGTGAGTAGAGCCGTCCCGTGATGCCGCCCATCATCGCCGTGGGCACGAAGACGGCCAGGAGCACCAGTGTGGTCGCGATGACGGGGCCGGAGACTTCCTCCATCGCTTTCGCGGCGGCCTCCTTGGCCGGCAACCCTTCGTCGTCGATTAACCGCATGGTGTTCTCGACGACCACGATCGCGTCATCGACGACGATGCCGATCGCGAGCACTAGTCCGAACAGGGACAGTGTGTTGATCGATAGGCCCATCGCCAGCATCACCGCGAACGTTCCGAGGAGCGAGACGGGGATGGTGATCGAGGGAATCAGGGTGGTCCGGAAATCCTGCAGAAAAATGTAGACGGTGAAGACGACCAGGAGGATCGCGATGAATAGAGTCTCCACCACCTCGGCGATCGAGGCTTCGATCGCTCGCGTCGCGTCGTAGGCGATCACGTATTCGAGTCCGGCCGGGAAACGTGTCGCCATCTCGTCCATCGCTTCACGGATGCCGGCGGCGATCTCGAGGGCGTTCGCTCCCGGGAGCTGGTAGATGGCGATCCCGATCGACGGTTGGCCGTTCAGCTGGACGTACCAGTTATAAGCTTGCGCGCCGAGCTCGACGCGAGCCACGTCGCGGACGCGAACCATGCGGCTGCCGTCGACCTTTACGATCATGTCCGAGAACTCTTCGACGCTCGACAACCGGCCGAGCGTATTGACCGTGTACTGGAAGTCGAGCCCCGTCGGCGACGGGGGCGCTCCGATCTGACCGGCGGCGACCTGCACGTTCTGCTCTCGGATCGCGTTCACGACGTCATTGGTCGTCAGGCCCCGCGCCTTGAGACGTTCGGGATCCAGCCAGATGCGCATCCCGTAATCTTTCGCGCCCATGACCTGTGCGTTCGCGACCCCTCGGATGCGGCCGAGCTGATCCTTGATGTTCAAGTTGATGTAGTTGCTGAGATAGATCTCGTCGTACTCACCGGTCGGGGACAGCAAGTTCACCATCAACACCATGTTCGTCGACTTCTTCTTCGTCGTGACGCCTTGGCGCTTGGTCTCCTCGGGAAGCTTCGGGTCGGCGATGGCAACGCGGTTTTGCACCAGCACCGTCGCCATGTCCACGTCGACACCGATCTCGAACGTGACCGTCAGGTTCATCGAGCCGTCGTCGGAGCTCTTGGACATCATGTAGATCATGTCGTCCACGCCGTTGACTTCCTGCTCGATGGGCACGGCCACCGTTTCGGCGATGACCGGTGCGGAGGCCCCGGGATAGCTCGTCGCCACCTCGACCGTCGGAGGAGTGATGTCGGGGGTGTTCTCGATAGGCAGGACCGGGATCGAGATCGCGCCGACCAACGCGATGACGATCGCAATCACAATCGCGAAAACCGGGCGGTAGATGAAGATTTTGGAGAACATCTTCAGGACTCCGACGTCGGTGTCACGGGCAGGCCGGGCCGAGCACGCTGGAGACCGTTAATAATGTAACGCTCTCCCGGCGAGAGGCCCTCCAAGATGACGCGGAGCCCGTCCTCGAGCTGGCCCAGCTCGACGTGACGAAGCTCTACGACGTCACCGTCTCCAACGATCAACAGGAATTTGCCGCCGAGATCCGTTCCTATAGCTCGTTCGTGTACGAGAAGCGCGCCCTCCCGCATCGCCGTGGGCACCCGGATCCGTGCGAACAGTCCCGGGAACAAGAGTCCGTCGGGGTTGGGCCATACGCCGCGCACCTGGATGGTGCCGGTGTTCACGTTCACGGTGTTGTCGATATAGTCGAGCGCGCCCTCGTGCGGCCAGCCGTTCTCGTTCGCAAGACCGAGATAGGCGAGAACCCGCTCTCCGGGGGCTGAGGGACCGCTCGAGACACTCTTACCCGAGTCGGAGAGCATCTCGAGGATGAGCCGCTCGCTCACGTCGAAATATCCGTAAATCGGGTCCATCTGGGCGACGGTCGTCAGCAAAGTGTTCTCGCCGGAGCCCACGAGGTTGCCGATGTCGACCTGGCGCCGGCTCGCGCGTCCGGTGATGGGTGAGCGCACCTCGGTGTAGCTCACGTCCAGCTCTGCCTGCTTGAGAGCGGCGTGTGCGCCGAGCAAATTGGCTTCCGCTTGCTGGACATCCGCACGCGCGCGGTCCACTTCTTGTTGGCTGACCGCGTTCGTCTGGATGGCTTGCTCCAAGCGCTCTAGATCCGACCTCGCACGCGCCAGCTCAGCTTCCCACGTCTTGACCTCGGCGTCCGCGCCGTCGCGTCGCGCGATATAGGCCTCCTGCTCGATCAGGAACAGGAGCTGTCCTTTTTGTACCATCGCGCTTGCTTCGAAATCTTGGCTCTCCAGCACTCCCGAGACCCGCGCCCGGATCTCGATCGACTCGACCGCTTCCGTCCGTCCGGTGAATTCTTGAAAGCCCATGACATCTCTTTGCTCGGGCACGGCCACGGTCACTTCCGGAGGTGGTGGAGGTGGGGTCTCAGCGGGCTCACTACACGCGAGCGTGAGACCGAGCAGAATAGTTCCGAGTGTTCTCAATTGGTCTCCCCCTTGGGCGCCGGGAATTCGGTGGCGGGATTATACCTTGCGCCTCGGCACGCGTCCGCCGGTGAGGTGGCGAGGCCAATGGATCGGCTATTATCCGGCCATGTCTCACTACGTTCGTCTCCTGTCAGCCGTGGCGGTCCTCTCTTTCGCGTGTGGCCCCGCGGCCGACGTCGGCCCGGGGCCGTCGCCTCTCGCCGTCGCGGCCAGAGCATTCCTGGACGACGCGGTGGCCGAAGAGCGAGTCGCGGGTGCCGTCGCGCTCGTCAGTCACGGGGATGAGCTGGCCTTTTTCGGGGCTTCGGGGATGGCCGACCGTGAGGCCGGCATTCCGATGACGACCGCGACGCTGTTCCGGATCGCGTCGATGACGAAGCCCGTGACGAGCGTCGCCGTGATGATGCTCGTGGAGGACGGAAAGCTGCGCCTCGAAGACCCGCTATCGAGCTATATCCCGGAGTTCGCCGAGATGAGCGTGCTGGTCGACCCGGCGGAACCGGCCGTCCCCTCCGAGCAGGTGGTGACGCTACATCACTTGCTCACGCACACATCAGGCATTGCCTATCGATTCCTCGCGCCCGACGTCGTGGCGGAACGATATGCGGAGCTAAACGTGCCGGACGGACTCTTGCCGATCGACGGCCTCGTCGGAGACGCGATGAAACGGCTGGCGTCCGCGCCCCTTCTACACGAGCCCGGTGCGTCGTTCACGTACGGACTCTCGGTGGATGTCCTCGGGCATGTCGTGGAGACCGTCTCCGGGCAGAGCCTGGATGCGTTCCTCGAAGAGCGGATATTCGCACCCTTGGGGATGACCGATACGTTTTTCTATGTGCCTTCGGAGAAAGCGTCCCGGCTTGCGGCGATCTATGGAGCGAGTGGGGAAAAAACACTCACGAAATTCGGTGACGAGCCGGTCATCGAGGGGCACCTAGAATTGTCCGCCAGCTCTCATCTGAGCGGACCTACGAGCTATTTCTCCGGGGGCGGCGGCCTCGTATCTTCCGTCAGCGACTATTTCCGCTTCGCTCGCATGTTGTCCGGCGGCGGTGAGCTCGACGGGGCACGTTTGCTCGAATCGGATACGGTCGAGCGCATGACTCGAAACCAGATCGGGGATTTGACGATTGGCGGAACGACCAAGTTCGGCCTGGGCTTTGCCGTTATCGAGGAGAGCTCTCCTCTGGGCGGCGAGGGATCCTTTGGATGGGACGGCTACTACAACACTCGATTCTGGGTCGACCCTGCGAACGACATCGTTGGTATCTACATGGCGCAGCTCGCGCCGTTCGAAGACCGCGATGGATTCCGACTCGCCATCTATGAAGCGTTGAGGCAAGAATAAAGGCTCCTCGCTAAGGGCTTTTCTTGCCGACCATGTTCTCCGGCCGGACCCACTGATCGAACTCGTCCCTCGTGACATAGCCTGTGGAAAGCGCCGCGTCCCTGAGAGTTGCGCTCTCCGCGAACGCTTTCTTCGCGATCTCGGCGGCTTTGTCGTACCCGATGTGAGGACTCAAAGCCGTCACCAGCATCAGCGAGCGCTCGACGTTGTCTCGGATCCGTTCGAGATCGGGCTCGATGCCTTCGACGAGGTGCTCGCGAAAGCTGCGGCACCCGTCAGCGAGAAGACGGCAGCTCTGGAGAAAGTCGTGCGCGAGGACGGGCATGAAGACGTTGAGCTGAAAGCTCCCCGACGCGCCCGCGATGCCGATCGTCACGTCATTTCCCATCACCTGAGCGCAGAGCATCATCATGGCTTCGGCTTGGGTGGGGTTGACTTTGCCCGGCATGATCGAGCTTCCGGGCTCATTCGCCGGGATCCGCAGCTCGCCGAGCCCGCTCCTCGGTCCGGAGGCTAGCCAGCGAATGTCGTTGGCGATCTTGTTCAAGGAGACCGCCAGTGCCTTGAGGGCTCCATGCGCGCGTACGAGCGCATCCTTCGCGGCGATGGCTTCGAACTTGTTGGGAGCGCTCACGAACGAGCGTCCCGTCCATCGCGAAAGGAGCCCCGCTACTTTGGCGCCGAACGCCGGGTGGGTGTTCAAGCCCGTACCTACGGCGGTGCCGCCAATCGCGAGCTCGCACAGATGCCCGAGGCCGGCCTCAACGTGCTGTACGCCGTGGTCGAGCTGCGAGGTATAGCCCGACAGCTCCTGACCGAGTGTGAGGGGAGTGGCGTCTTGGAGATGTGTCCGGCCGATCTTGATGACACCGTCGAGCTCGGATGCCTTGCCGGCGAGCACCTGAGCGAGGGCCCGGGTCTCCGGGATGACGCGGCCGACCACGGCCTCGACCGCGGCTACGTGCATGGCGGTCGGGAAGACGTCGTTCGACGACTGGCCTTTGTTGACGTCGTCATTGGGGTGGATGAGACGGCCCGGCCCCCGTCCGCCGCCCATGAGCTCGCTGCCACGATTGGCGAGGAGCTCATTCATGTTCATGTGCGTCTGGGTACCGCTTCCGGTTTGCCAGACCACGAGGGGGAACTCGTCCTCGTGGACGCCTGCCAGAACCTCGTCGGCTGCGGTGCGGATCGCCTCGGCCGTGCGCCCGTCGACCAAGCCGAGCTCTTCGTTCGCCGCGGCTGCCGCTTTCTTCACCAGCGCCAATGCATGGATGAGCTCGCGCGGCATCGTCTCCGTGGAGATCCGGAAGTTCCTCCTCGACCGCTCCGTCGTGGCGCCCCAAAGCCTCTCCGCGGGGACTCCGATCTCTCCGAGAGCGTCGTGTTCGGGCCGGGTGTCTTCGTCGGTGGGCATCCGGCTATTAGACACGAAGACCGCCGATCTTGCATTCCCGTGACGGACGCGTCAGAATCCCCGGTTTCGCGGAGCGAATCGCGTAAAGGAGGACGTTACATGTCAGATGCACCTAGTGGGGTCCAGCTTGGACAGCCGGTCCCCAATTTCGAGCTCGCCACCTACGATCCGGTCAAGAACGACTTCGGCTCGGTGAGCCTCGAGCAGATCAAGTCGGAGGGGAAGTGGACGATTCTGTTCTTCTACCCGGCTGATTTCACCTTTGTCTGAGCGACCGAATTCGCTGCTCTGGCAGAGCAGCAAGACCGCTTCAAGAAAATGGGTGCTGAGCTCGTTACGGTCAGCACCGATACCCAATTCGTGCACCTCGCATGGAAGGAGCACGAGAAGAGCTTAGAGAACGTTCAGTATCAGATGGGAGCCGATCCGTCGGGCGCGGTCTCGCGTCTGTTCGGCGTGTACGTTGACGGTGCGGGGCTCGCTCTTCGCGGAACCTTCATCATCAATCCCGAGGGGACGCTCCTTAGCTCCGATGTGAGCTTCTTCAACGTGGGCCGCAACATCGATGAGCTGATGCGGAAGTTCAAGGCCAACCTCTACGTCGCCAAGAAGGAAGCCGAGGCTTGCCCGGCGCAGTGGAAGGATGACGGAGACAAGACGCTCACTCCCGGCCCGGGACTCGTCGGCAAGGTACATGAAGCGCTGACGAAGTAGTTTTCGAACGACCTTCGAGCGGGATTGCCGGACGACGGTGTCCCGCTCTTTTTTTGTTATCTGGATACGGCGCTCAGGTCGAGCCGTCCGTCTTTTACCGGCGGGCACCAGAAGTAGGCTCCGGATACCGGGTGTGAGAAGCGGAACAAGCCATCGACGACACCATCGTCGAGGCCTACCATGCGAGTCAGCTGGGCTTCGAACGCGTCGAGGGTCCGCCCGAACGCGACGAATACGAGCCCTTCCTGACCCGCATCCGACCAGGGCATGGATTGACGGACGACGAATGCTTCGGGGCGAAAGCTCTCTTGCGCGGTTCGTTTGACGTGAGCATAGCTCGGGGCGTCGTCGAGCTCTTCGTTGTCGCTTCGCCGACGCCCGATGATGTGGTCGCGCTCCGGCTCGGTGAAGGCGTCGAACTCGACGAGATCGTGTTGCCATTGCTGCACGGCGACGAAGCTCGCGCCATCCAGTCCGGGACCGGCTCCGGAGACGATCGCGGCGTTCGTGGCCTCGTCGCCGTGCGGGTTCTCGGTACCGTCTTCGTAGCCCGTGAGATCCCGGCCGAGGCCCGCCGGCGTGGGGTCGTGTTTGAAGCTGTCGATCACGTGAGTAAGGTCGAGTGGGTCGAACGCCGGGAGTAGCTCGAGCGTTCGATGGATGAGCTTCCCGCGATCCTCATGCCCCCGAAGCCAGCACCACGCCGCGGTTTGCGTCGAGGGCACTTCGATGCCGGGGCCGCTGAGGCTCGGAAAAGGTCTCAGCCCAAAATCGTGTTCCGAATGGCTGAGCGCCAGGGAGCTGCCGATGCCGACGACGCGATCGTCATCCGCCGCGAGAGAGCCGAGCGCGTCTAGTGCGTCGAGTGCATCGTCGGGGCTCGAGAGCTGAAAGAACAAATAGCGTCCGAGAGGCGGTAGGGGGGCGAGGATCGCGTTCTGGTGAGTGCTCACGAGTTAGCTCCTGACAGCTGTGCGTCGCATGCGTGGGCGAGGGTTATGTCGAGTGCCGAGATCGCTCCCGTATCGTGCGTCCAGAGACGGATCTCGACTTTGTTATACACGTTCGTCCACTCAGGGTGGTGGTCGAGCTTTTCGGCGACGAGTGCTACCCGGGTGATGAACCCGAATGCCTGGACGAAGTCGCTGTGATCGAAGCTGCGGACGAGCTTTCCATCGTCGACATGCCAGTCCGGCAACGACCGAAGAGCCTTTTCGAGCTCGGGCTCCGAGAGCTTTTGTCGTTGGCTTTGAGTCATCGGCTCAAAACGCCAGGATGAGGCCGATCGTCGTGTCTGCCGAGACCGTTGTCCACGCGTTGATGCCGACGAAACATCCGCCGGGGAGTCCGCAGGCGAATCCACTTCCGGCGCTGACAAGTGGAAAGAGGAGCCGTCCTTGCAAGCGGATGCCGACGTTGTCCGACAGGAACAGCTTCACTCCCGCGCCACCTGACAACGAGAACTTCCACTCACCGCTGAACGAGTGGTCCATCGGCTCGTAGTACGTGACTCCCGCCGTAGCGGTGAAGAACCCTCGAACGCGATCGGAGGCATCGACCTCGTACAGGATGCCGCCGTGAAAATATTGCATCGTCATGTCGAACAACGTTTCCGAGCCGATATTGCCGCTTTGTCGGAACCGGAGCTCGGTGTCGGCCTTGCTATACATGAAC
>Ga0315338_1000788_pt1 | contig 55564 bp, 47 predicted proteins | sample ASW8metaG_FD_204518 | JGI IMG/M metagenome (GOLD analysis project Ga0315338, IMG submission 204518) | Ammonia-oxidizing marine archaeal communities from Monterey Bay, California, United States - ASW #8 | ecosystem: Environmental > Aquatic > Marine > Coastal | place: USA: California | collected... | reverse complement strand
CGGGTACTCCGAACGTTTGGGCGCCGCTGTCGGCGGACGCCGTCCGCGGCATCGTTTACGTGCCCACTGGAAATCCTTCGCCCGATCTGTTCGGCGGCGTTCGCAACAACATTGACTACTACGGCAGTTCGGTCGTTGCGCTCGATGCCGCCGATGGAACCGTGCGCTGGTTCTTCCAGACCGTGCATCATGACGTTTGGGATTTTGATGTCCCGACACCACCGACACTGTTTCAGATCGACGGTGTTGGCGGCGGAAGGCCCGCACTCGCGCAGGCCACCAAGATGGGCCACGTGTTCTTGCTCGACGCGACGAACGGTGCGCCGCTCTATCCCATCGAGGAACGTGCCGTACCGCAGGGCGGGGTGCCGGGAGAAATGCTTTCGCCCACGCAGCCGTTTCCTACCCATCCTGCTCCTTTGCACCCGTTGCGCCTCGACGTTGACGACGCATTCGGTTTCACTCCGTTCGATACCGCCGATTGCAAAGATCGAATCGCTGGGTTGCGCAACGAGGGACTGTTTACGCCGCCGAGCTTGGGGGGAACGCTGCAATTCCCTGGTTCGGCCGGTGGACCGAACTGGGGTGGTGTTTCGATCGACCCCGTAAACGGCGTCATGTTCGTCAACCAGATGCACTCCGCGGCCGTGGTGACGTTGATTCCGAGACATGAATTCGACCAGCTCGACGCGAACTCGGCGGTTTACCCGGAAGAGCTGTATCCGATGACGGGCACGGACTATGGGGTGAGGCGGGCACCGCTCCTGTCGAGCGCCGGTGCGCCCTGCAACCCTCCGCCCTGGGGTACGCTTACGGCTGTTGATCTAGCCAGCGGTGACACGTTGTGGCGTACGCGTCTGGGAACGACGCGAGATCAGGCGCCTTGGCCGATGTGGCTGGAGCTGGGCGCACCCAATTTGGGTGGATCGATCGTAACTGCGGGGGGCTTGCTCTTTATCGGTGCGACGACGGATAAATTCTTCCGGGCATTTGATGTGCACAGTGGCGAAGAGGTGTGGCGGCGTCGTATCCCATACACGGCCAACGCGACGCCGGTGAGCTATCGGCTGAGCGAAGACGATAAACAGATGATTGTCGTTGCAGCCGGTGGGCACGGCTGGTCGGAACCGGGTGATGCCATGATCGCTTTTGCCTTGCGCGACTGACGCCCGGCGATTCCGATTAGACAGAAACGCGCGCTAGCCGAGGTCGATTCTCGACGCGACGGTTGATCTCGTTGCGTCTAGCGTCGTTCTATCGCCATCGCGGTCGCTTCTCCGCCGCCGATGCACAGCGCAGCTACACCGCGCTGGAGGTCGTACTTTTCCAGTGCGGCAAGCAAGGTGACGACAATGCGTGCGCCCGATGCACCGATGGGGTGACCGAGCGCGCAGGCTCCACCGTGAACATTAACCTTGTCGTGAGCGAGCTCGAGATCGCGCATTGCGGCCATCGTGACGACGGCGAACGCTTCATTGATCTCAAAGAGGTCTACCTCGGGGGCCGCCCAACCGATTTGGTCGAGCAGGGTGCGGATAGCGGCGACCGGGGCCGTCGTGAACCAGGCCGGGGCCTGCGCATGCGCGGCGTGCCCGACTACCGTGGCGAGTACGTTGAGACCACGCTTGTCCGCGATAGAGCGGCGCGTAAGCACGAGCGCCGCCGCGCCGTCAGATATGGAGCTGGAATTCGCTGCGGTGACCGTTCCGTCTTTCGCGAACGCGGGACGCAGTTGTGGGATCTTCTCCGGCGTGGCCTTGGCCGGCTGTTCGTCGTGTTGAATGCGGCGAGTTCCTTTTCTGTTTTCGATCTCGACCGCAGTGATCTCGCGCGCGAAGCTGCCGTCGTTGTCAGCACCTAGCGCACGCTCTAGCGATGTGATTGCGAACTCGTCCTGTTGCTCTCTGCTGAAGCCGTAAGCGCCGGCAGTTTCTTCGGCGAACGTTCCCATCAAGCGACCCGGCTCGTACGCATCTTCGAGACCGTCTAGGAACATATGGTCTTTGAGTTCACCGCTGCCGAGGCGCTGACCACCGCGCGCGCTGGTTAGGATATAAGGCGCATTGGTCATACTTTCCATGCCGCCGGCGACCATGATGTCGGCGCTACGTGCCGCGAGCATGTCGTGGGCGATGATGGCGGCCTGCATTCCGGAGCCGCACATCTTGTTGACGGTGGTGCAGGGAATCGAGTCCGGCAGGCCCGCGCCGAGTGCGGCTTGTCGTGCTGGCGCCTGCCCCTGACCCGCAGGCAGCACGCAGCCCATGACTGCCTGGTCTACGCGTTCGGTGTCCACGTCGGCGCGCTCCACGGCAGCGCTGACTGCGGCCGCACCAAGCTGCGGTGCTGTGAGGTCGGTGAGATCGCCTTGGAATGCGCCCATCGGCGTACGGGCACTTCCAACAATGACGATGGGATCTGATTGAGAACTCATGCCTGCCTCCGCGAGGCGGCACAATTGCGCAATGCCGCCGGGATCAGATGATCCTGTACCGTCGGCCAAGTTGGAACCAACGGTCCGGCGAGGTGCGCAATGTACCGCACACCTTATTAATAATGCAGGACTTCGGGGATGCGGTAGGCATGCTTGAGGGCGCCGTCGTAGTCGCCTTCATCGAACAGAGCACGTGCGGACGAGAGCAGTCCGGTTGCCTGGGCATGCTTGCCGTGAATCAGTGTATTGTCGGGTGTCGCTGGTCCGACCTTGCGGATCTGGTGCCAGCGGATGACCGTTTCAGCGTACGCCACTGCGTTCATGGCTGAGCCCGCTACGGTGGCGGCCTCCGTGCTGCAGGCTTGTGCGCGCGGAGCGATGAAGAGGGCGCAGAGAAATAGTGCTGCAGCAGACAGATGAATCAGGCGAATCATTCGGTTCTCCGGTCAGAGGGGCCACGGCGCGGGCCATCCACTTGGGTACAAATAAGACTAGCCCGGCACAGCGGGATAGTCGATAGCCCACCACAGGGGGAGCGCGTATTTTTTGCCGCGATTGCTCAAGAAACACGAGGTGAACGGGCTAAGCGTATGAGGGCGCGCATGCCGTGTGCCGGTTGCCGTGGGCGCTCGGGCGTGACTTTCACCTACACCTACCTCAAAATGCCGGCCTGCCCACGCGAGGCGGGCGATGGATTCAGCACGCCTTTGTCGGCGGCGCCTATCGAGCCCCCCCGAACGGAGAACCGCTAGACGATGGAAAAACTGGTCTACATTATATGGAAGAAGGCGGATGCGACCGCGTCCGAATTCAAAGATGGGATGCTGGGTTCGGTGGCCGAGCGACTGCTGGAGATCGGCACGCCGAAGCTGTCGATGAATCTGGCCGACGATGACGTCGAGTATGCTGCCTCGATGCGGCTTACTCGTTTCGATCCTCCGCCGTCCGGAACGGTGTCGTTCTGGATGGACTGTGCAGACGACCGCGAGCCGTACGAGGCTGCGCTTGCGACGGCGACCGATAGGCTGGCCGGTTACCTGGTCGTTGAGTCCGTCCCGCTCCACAATACGACGCATACCGCGAAGCTCGGCGAACGGGTCCCGGGCACGAACATGGTCGCGCTGATCGAACGCCCCGAGCGCATTTCGTACGAGGACTGGATCGCCCATTGGCACGGCCATCATAAGCGCGTCGCGCTCGCGACCCAGGCGACGTACCTCTATATCCGCAATGTTGTAGTGCGGCCGCTAACCGATGGCGCACCGCCGTGGGCCGGCATCGTTGAAGAGGGCTTTCCCACCGAGGCCGTTACCGACCCGATGCAGTGGTACGCGGCCGATGGCTCGCAAGAGAAGCTCGAAAAGAATTTTGGGGCGATGATGGAGAGCGTTGGAGCGTTCCTCGACGTCGATCGGGTCGAGTCCCATCCGATGAGCGAGTATCGCATCAAAGAATAGGCGTTTGCGCGCAAAGGGGTTCTATCTCAGTGGCAGGATTGGAAGGAAGAGTCGCCGTAGTAACCGGCGGCGCCAGTGGAATCGGTGAAGGAATAGTACGGGCGCTCGTCGCCGACGGTGCTCGGGTAATGATCGCCGACATTAACGACGAGTCGGCTGTTGCGGTGGTCGCGTCGCTCGAAGGGAAGGCGGCGTATCACCACACCGATGTGACCAGCGAGTCGTCGATCGAGCAATTGCTGGCCGCGACGCAAACGGAGTTCGGTCGTCTCGATATCATGTGCAACAACGCCGGCGCGTTGGTGCCGCGCGGTTCGATTCTGGAGATCACGACCGAGCAGTTCGACTTCGCCATCGCGCTACTTTTTCGTTCGGTCTTTTACGGGCTCAAGCACGCCGGTCGTATCATGGCGGAGCAGGGGTACGGATGCATCATCAATACCGCGAGCACCGCTGGCCTTCTTCCCGGCGGCGGCCCACACGTTTACGCGGCATCGAAAGCTGCGGTTATTCACCTAACGAAATCTGCATCGCTTGAACTCGGCGAGAAGGGTGTTCGCGTCAACTGTGTCTGTCCGGGTGGCGTGGCAACGAATCTGGTACTCGAGGCGCTCGGTGCCGATGAGTCGGCGACCAAGGGGTTGCACGACGCAATGGGCGCCATGCGCCCGCTCGGTAAGGCGACTACGCCCGACGATCTAGGGCGCGCGGTGGCGTTTCTCGCGAGCGACGGCGCGGCCGCAATCACCGGACAATCGCTCACCGTCGACGCAGGCGAAGTCACCGGGGTGCTCTGGTCGCAACAAGCCGTGAAGTAGAGATCTTCAGGGCTGCGCGACTAGAAGAGCCCGTTAGTGATGTTCCACGTTAATATGCCCTTGTCGAGCTTGCCGAGCACCGTCTTCTTGAAGCTGCCGCCGTCATAGTCGTAGCGCGCCAGCTCACCCTGATCATCGGCTGCAACGTAGAGTTCGAGCTTGCCGTCTCCGTCGATGTCGGCTGCAAAGACCGCATGTTCGAAGCCCGACGAGTTGGATGCGATCTTCTGGGACTTCCATTTCTTGCCCGATGCCTGACCGCCCTCCGGCTGCGAGAAGCGGTAGATGCCCGTCCTGAACGCGGCTGCGATCAGTTCGGCCTTGCCGTCCCCGTCGAAGTCGCCCGGCACCAAAAAGCGCGTTTGGCGGTCGTTGATTGTGCCGACCACATGGTGGTCGAAGCCGCCGTCTTCTCGTAGGGTGTATTGGCGAATCTCGACAGGCTTCTTGAGCTTCGATTTGTTGGCAGGATCGACTTCCGCTTCGAGCACAGAGAAGAGTTCTGATTTGCCGTCACCGTCGACGTCGGCCGCGAGAATTTCCTTTGCGTGCGTGCCTTCCTGCTTCTCTACCCATGAACGCACGTATTTTGTTCCGTCATAGCGGTACATCGTCACGCCACCCGCCTGGCTGTGGCTCGCCGTGTTGCGGTCACTAGGGGTGGCGAAGAACTCGAGCTTTCCATCACCGTCGATGTCCCCGATCTCGATCTCGTGGACAAAGGTATCGGCCTTCTGATCCATCTCGGTGATCGTCGGTGCGCCGCCACCGTCGGCGGGGTCTATGACCGCTACGACGCCGGCATCGTGCGTCGCGATGACGAGTTCATCTTTCCCGTCGCCGTCGACATCGCCGATCTCGATGTCGCGCAAGCGGTTGAACTTTCCGCCCCAGGCGTTCTCCCAAAGCGTCTCCGACGACCATTTGCCGCCGGAAAACTTCCACAGTTTGAGCATGGCTTTTTCGGCGCCGATCGTGAGGATGCCGCCGTCATACGGCATCGCCTTGTGGAAGACATTCGAGTCGCCGTCTTCAAGGCGCGTGTAGCCCCAGCCGCCGGCGCTTTGGCGCCAGATATCCAGACGGGCCGGTCCCGGTCGCGGTTTGCCGTCATCGTCTGTGTAGAACCAGGCGTGGGTGAGCAACAGCGCCGGGCTGGGATCGCCGGTGAGTGCCTGCTGCACGGGCTCGGGGCCCCCACCGCCTTCGCTGCCGGAATTGCAGCCCACGGCCGTCATGGCCAGGGCGCTGAGCGAGATTGCTACGAACCTTATGTGCTGCATCTGCCACCTGAGTCGCTTGTGAGACATTCCACCTCCTCCATCGGACGGTGCGCGGGGGTGCCGCGCCTTTTTCAAATCGTCGCCCGGTCTACCCAGGCGCGCTCGTTCTTTGAGGACACGCCGCCGACGGAATCAAGCGCCGCCGCATCGTACGCGAGAGGGCCGGGGGCGCGCTCGCCACGACGTTGGATGAGATACTCGAATGGGGCTTCGGTCCCAGAAATGTTGGCAAAATCGTCGTTCGACAACCGAAGCTGCCTCCGTTATAGCTCCGTTTTCGTACCTCGCCGCATCCATCCTCTGAAGCCCGTAGGACAGCCCGTCTGCGAGCGCGCCGGGGTCGGAGATGCTGCCCGGTAACCCAATCCTGAATAACCTCGCTGCGGCGAGGGAGCGAGTATATCCAACGATGGCAGATCTGATTGTACCTCACGGCGGTCTTAGCGAACCGGTCAACCAAACGGTTCCCGAGAATGAATGCGACGCATTTGTAGCCGAGGCCGGCGGCCTGACGAAAGTACCGGTCTCTGACGCGGACCTTTCGACGGTTTACCGCTTTGCCGACGGTGCGCTCAGCCCGCTCGTCGGCCCTATGGATTCAGCAACGTTTAACCGCGTCCTGGATACCGCGAGCATTGAGAGCAACGGCAAGAGCTACGCATGGACGATTCCGCTCAGCCTGCCCGTCACATCTGATATGGCCGGCTCTCTCAAGGCAGGTCAGAAGGTCGCTCTAACGAGCAGTGCCGGTGACATTGTCGCGACGCTCGCGATCAGCGACGTTTTTGAATGGGACAAGGCACGCTATCTCAAGTCCGTCTACGGTACCGACCGTGAAGATCACCCGGGCGCCGACATGGTGCTCAAAAATGACGCCGCCAATACGCATCTGCTCGGCGGTGAGATTCGAGCGCTGCCGCAGCCGAAGAATCCCGCTTTTGGTGATTCTGTGCTCTCGCCTCTGGATGTTCGTAAGTTGCTCGCCAGTAAAGGCTGGGACCGGGTCGTCGCATTTCAGACGCGCAATCCGCTCCACCGCGCACACGAATACGCGCTGGTTTACGGCCTCGAGAGCCTGGTTCGTGACGGCCACAACGCGGGCGCATGCCTGAACCCGTTGATCGGAGAGACCAAGGGCGACGACGTAAATGCCGACATCCGCATGCAGACCTACCAGCGCCTCATCGATGAGCGCGAGATGGGCGAGGGCGACAGCGATGCGGAGCTTTGGGGTGCGCGAGGCGAAACGGTTCCCGATCGTGTGATCCTGCTAGGGCTGGACATTAAAATGTTCTACGGCGGACCGAAAGAAGCGGTGATGCATGGCATCTATCGCCAGAACTACGGCTTCACCGATATCGTCATCGGGCGTAAGCACGCCGATGCTCCGTTTGCCGATGGCTCTGCTATCTGGGGCGATTTCGACGCACAAGAGATTTTCAGTGATCTCGGCGGTGAACTTGAGATCAAACCGGTCAAGGTAGGCTTTGCCGCGTACTACGAGTCACTCGGCCGAGTGGATCTCATGGAGAACCACAGCGAAGAGAAGCCGGTCTTCATTTCAGGCAAAGACGTGCGCAAGACGCTTTTGGCGGGCGAGAAGGTCGATCCGCGCATCATGCGCGAGAGCACCTCGGCAATCCTCGCTAAGGCAATGCATCAGGGCTGAGGCCGGCGGCCTCAGAACAGAGCAAGCTGTTGCCGATCGTCGTCCTTTCGGGGACGACGAAACGGCGACACATCGTGCTCTACGCTGCGTCGGGCTTGGAAAATATCCTCGTCTCAAAATCCAACCCGGGCGAGAGGCCGACTGAGTGCCTCATTTTGTAACCACCGGGCTTTTGCCAGCTAAGCGTGATTGTTCGCCCATGGGGGGGGGGGATATATGACGAAAGTGTGGCGTTGTCGAGAGATTTCCGTGCCAAACCTTCTCGATATCGTCGGGAAGCGGCAAACTGCCGGTCCTTTGTAGGCGAAATTGTCGTGTTGGCGCGTACAAACTCCGCTACAGGGGACCGCAGCGGCTTGTTGGGCGTCGTCTCACATCAGACGCATGGTATGCGTGTCTCGGCTAAGGCGCGTCCGCGCTGTCGCGCTTGTGCTCCAAGTAGTTCTTGATCAGTCGTGTGCCTTCGGGCGTTAGATACTTGCCGAAGCCCGGCATTCCCTCGGTGGTCAACGTTCCTTGGCGAACGATGACGTCGAATGCGGAGTAGGGGACCGTGGTCATACGCAGATCGGGAATCGATGTACCACCGGCTACGCCGGCAGCTCCGTGACAGACCGCGCAGTACTTATGGTACAGGCGCTCACCGTCTGGGAGTTCGCCCTGGACCGTGAGCAGATCTTCGATTTCGTGCGCGGGCGGGGGAGTGTCGTCCATGAGCGCGAACGTGAGCACGCGCCCCGCCGCGCCGACGTTCGGCATCTTCGCCGCTTCGCCACCCGCCAGTGCGAATGCGCCGCCCCAACCCGCGACGACACTTACGTACTGCTTGCCGTCGGCCAGGAACGTCACCGGGGCTGCGACGATGCCGGTACCGGCGTGGTCCTCCCACAGTTGTTTGCCGGTCTCCGCGTTGAACGCGACGAAGCGGCCGTCGGCCGTGCCCTGGAAAACGAGGTTTCCAGCGGTCGCGAGCGTGCCGCCGTTCCACGGGATTGCATAGGGGTGGCGCCAGATTTCCTTTTGCTGGATCGGGTCCCACGCCAATAGGTGGCCGCTCACCACATGCCGTGTGAGAAGTGAGTAGACGTTGAAGTCCGTGCCTGTGTTCCACGTTCCAGGGCTATACTCATAGTCGTCGGCGCGGCGATAGACCCCGAGTATTTCCTGTGCCGGCACATACACGAGACCGGTTTTTGGACTGAACGACATGGGCTGCCAGTTGTGGCCGCCGAATGCCGTCGGTTTCACTGCCGCGAGCCCGTTCTTGTAGTCCTGACCTTCGACTTCAACCGGTCGCCCGGTTTCGAGGTCGACGCGTTCCGCCCACGTTGCCTCGACATACTTTTCGGCCGAAATGAGCTTCCCGTTCGTACGATCGAGTACGTAAAAGAAACCGTTTTTCGGCGCCTGCATCAGCACCTTGCGAGTCTCACCTTCAATTGTGAAGTCGGCGAGGATCATGTGTTGCGTGGCGGTGAAATCCCAGGTGTCGCCGGGGGTCGTTTGGTAGTGCCACGCGATCACACCATCGTCGGGATCGACGGCGAGGATGGAAGAGAGATAAAGATTGTCACCGCCGCCGGGGCTTCGCTCGTGGCGCGACCACGGCGACCCGTTACCGACACCGACGTAGAGGAGGTCCAGCTCAGGATCGTAGGCGACCGAATCCCACGCAGTCCCGCCGCCGCCGGCCTTCCACCATTCGCCGCCCGACCAAGTTTCGGCGGCCTTCTTGAGCGCTTCGGATTCGAATCCCAAGGAAGGATCGCCCGGCACAGTATACGTGCGCCACACCAGTTCGCCGGTACCCGCATGGTAGGCCGAGAAGTAACCGCGCACCCCAAACTCGGCTCCGCCGTTGCCGATGATCACCTTGCCCTTCACGATGCGCGGAGCGGCCGTAACCGTGTACGGTTTGCTCTGATCCACCGTGACGACTTCCCAAGCGACCTCGCCGCTTTCGGCGTCCAGCGCGAGTAGTCTGCCGTCGAGGGTGGCGCTGTAGATACGGCCTCGGTAGGCCGCAACGCCGCGGTTTACGACGTCGCAGCACGCTTTGTGCGCGGTCTCTTTTGGAACTTGGGGGTCGTGCTTCCAGAGCAGCTCGCCGGTCACCGCGTTGACGGCGAAGATCACGCTCCAAGATCCGGTGAAATACATCACGCCGTCGGCCACGATCGGAGTAGCTTCGTGCCCTCGGGTGAGCCCGGTTTTCATCTCCCACGCGAGTTTCAGCTTGCCGATGTTGCGGTCGCTGATCTGCTTGAGCGGGCTGTAGCGTTGCTCTGAGTAGGTGCGGCCGTGGCTTAGCCAATTGGCTGTATCGCGATCGGCGTCGCGCAGCGCCGCATCATCGAGTCGCTCGATCGTGTTGCCTGCCGAAACGGCCGCCGAAGCCCAATGAAGCGAGAGCGCGGCTACTAGCGCAACACGCGTGGCTGTTGTGCGCACTGGACCCCTGAGCATCGAGTGTGTCCTCCTTGGGGGCCTACGCCCCGCATGGTTCGTAGGGGCTAGGCGAGGCCAGCACAAGTGGATTTAACGGCCGAAGAGCTGGTCGGCGATTCCGCCGATGAGAGCACGTTGCAGCGCTTGGGCGATCAGGTTGCCGTCGGGCCGCGGCTTCGCCGAGGTGATATCGCCGTTGAGCGTGAAGGGGATCTCGACCCGGCCGCTATTCCCGGTCAGAAAGTTGATCGCACCGACCGAGTCGACGAGATCGTGGGTGAGTTTTCGCGATGCGACGAGTTGTGCTTTCAGGTCCACCGTTCGGTCCAGACCGAGGGTCCCATCGGCAGAAATAGCATAGTCGCTGGCGCTGAGTACTAGGTCGCGGGTGGAGATGCGGCCGTTGACCATATCGAGGCTTGTGACGAGTTGGTCAAACTCGGTGCTGCCGGTGCTGAACAACCCCGGATAGTTTTTGCGCAAGTCGGCAGAAAGCAACGTCGACAATCCCGGAATTCCGGTGACAGCGTGCAGTACACTCTCCGCTATATTCACGTCTTTAATGCGCCCGTCGCGCACTGTGACCTTGCCGTCGCCCGAAAGCGTCGAGCGAATCCGCTCCCATGTTCCGGTCGCTCCCCGCAGCGCAACCGCTGCGTCGACCGTTCCGGAGAGTAACGCACCGGCTGACGGCGCCACCCAGGCCGACAACCTCGTTACGTCGACACCGCGCGTGCGCACGTGCAGATCGAAGTCTGACGACGGAGAGGATCCGATGGCGAGGGATCCGCGCGTTTCGAGCGATCCTCCGAATGCCGACAGTGTGGCCGGCTCCAGTGTCACGCGGCCGTCGGCGTGTGCGAACTTCGCGATGAGGCTCGTATAGTCAATGCCGTTTATGCGACCGGCGTTCGATCTGAGCGTACCGCGCATCTTGCTTTGACCAGCTTCGGTAATCAGGCGCACTTGCAGGTCGACCGTCTCCAGCGTATCGCCGCTGCGACCGATCGCGGCCAGTCCGAGCGAAGCCGGAGTAAGCTGCGGTGCAGAAATCGCGAGCGCCCCCGTCGGGGCCTCGAAATGCGTCACGCTGGCCGACACGAGCGCTTGCTTGCCGCCGATTAGAAAGGTCGTGGTAGGTAGTTCTAGACTGTCGGGCCTCAGCTTTATGGAGGCAGACACGTCACTGACCGTTGGCATGTCGACTTGTCGCAGACCGGCCTTGTCGAGACCGACCGTTCCCAACACCATGACCGCGCCGTCGGGCCCGTTGCGAATCTGCAGGTCGAAGCGCATCTTGCCCGTCGCCGTAGCATCGGCGAGTGCGGGAACCACCTGCGCGAGGCCGGCGACATCGAAAGGCGCTGCGACCGCTTGTAGGTCGTATGTCAGTTGCTCGCCGGTCTTGACGACTCCGGCGATGGACGTCCGGATCGGTCCGATCACTGCCTCGGCGTCATCGATCGAGATCGTATCGAGTGAACGCGTTGCGCTGAGGGAGAAGCGAAAGTCGCGCCCAACGGGTTTGTGCAGTGCGTCGCCGATGCGGATGTCGGCTTGGTTGGCGCGCCCGGCGGTGGTGACTTTCATCGAGGCCAGCGTGCCGCTGAGCGTTGCTTCCAATTCTAGCGGGCCCGTGACCGTGACGTTCTCGGGCAGGGCTTCCGCCAGTGTCGACAGGGACGCGGCCTGTTCGCCGGTTACGCCGTCGGCCGAGATCGTTAGACCGATAGGTGTCTCTGACGGTGTGTCGGTGCGTATCGGGCCGACGCTGCCACTTGCGAAGAGGTTCGGTTCGCTGCCTGCACCGAGTGCTGCCGACAGTTCGAAAACGAGTGGCGAGGTGGTGCTGATGTCTGACGCTCGAAAGTCCAGTTGCTCGATTACTGTTTCGGTCGCCGGTGAGGCCGTCGCATCAACGTAGCGTAGGCGGCCATTGCTGACATCGAACAGCGCTATCGCGAGCGCGGTCGCTTCGATAGCGCCACGGCTGGTCTCGGAGCCTGCCGCATCGGAAGCCGCGCGAGTGTCGGCGTCACTCGCGCCGAGCGAAGAGACGTTCATGCCGTCGGCTGTTTCGATGAGTGTGATCTCCGGGTCGATCAGCTCGATACGAGCCACCTCGTAGCGTCCGGTCAGAGCGGGAAGGATCTTGATGCGTACTTCGAGGGATTCTGCGCGCAGGAAAGACTCGTTCGAGATGTTCGGATCTTCGGCGATCTGCAGGTCCTCGACGCGTACGCCGAGGCCGTTGTCAAAGGACAGACCAATTCGTCCGGTTTCGACGTCACGACCGAGCGCGGCCTCGATCTGCTCCAGAAAAAGATCCTTGTTGTCGTTGAGGTACGATTCGAGGTTCCTCCCGACGACCAAAACGAATACTGCCGCCAGGCCGGCGACGACTGCGATCCCTACCAACAACCACTTCTTCATATCTACAGTGCCGGGGCCCACGACGAGTAAGCGCATGGCCTCGGAGAACAGCTTAGCCTGCGCGGCGACGTCGTTCACCCTCGCATGACGTCCGGCGTTATGCGAGGGCAAGTGTTTCAGATCGGTGCAACCGCGCGAAATTGGTCGCATTTGACGATTGGGGCAGGGGCACAGTGGTATCATCGAGTAGACCGCGACTAGATCGTTCGCTCCGCCCCCTCATGTTCCGCACCGATTTCACCAAAGACCCCCTTGAAGCCGAGCAGGTCGTCGCCCCCGTTCTTGGATCTGATGAAGAGCTGCTGTGGAGCGGGCGGCCGCGATCGGGAATCATTTTTCACCGCGTCGACGCCCTTCTGATCCCATTCAGCATGGTGTGGGCTGGTCTCGCGCTGTTCTGGGAGGCCGCGGTCATCCGTGCCGGCGCTCCCGTGTTGATGGCGTTGGCCGGGCTGCCGTTCGTCGGGATCGGCTGCTACATGATGTTCGGTCGGTTCTTTGCCGATGCCGTACGCCGAGAGCGTACGTATTATGCGCTGACCGATAAGCGGGCGCTCATCGTCACGAAGGCTCGCCGGGCATTGACGATCAAGGAGCACCGATTGGGTGCACTCGTCCACCTCTCGGTGCGCGCGAAGTCCGATGGCAGCGGAACGATCGTATTCGGCACGCCCCAGCAGCATCCGGTATGGCTTGCCGGTACCGCTTGGCCGTCGGTTGGCGAGTTTCCTGCCTTCGAAGCCATCGAGAACGTGCAAGAACTGCACGACCGACTGCGCCGTGCTCAATCCAAAGCCGGTTAGTCCGGGTTAGGGGCCCAACCGCTTGCCGCTGCAAGGACGGCGTCTATAAAGAGATTGCCGGTTCTCGCCTCACGTGCCGTCGGTGCGCGGTGGGGGTGGATCAAACGGAGGGTCTCATGACGACCAGCGCTGCGAGCGACAACACGATAACCACCATCGCTTTTGCCGAGTCGATCCCCTGGGTCGAATTACACGAGGGCATCGAGATGAAGATGCTGCGTCGTGGTGAAGGGACGGGGATCTACACGGTCATGAATCGTTTCTCTCCGGGCATCGAGCTGCCAAAGCATCGGCATGTAGGCGCGGTGCACGGCTATACGCTGCAAGGTCGTTGGGGCTATCGCGAGTACGACTGGGTGGCGGATCGGGGAGGCTACGTTTTCGAGCCCTCGGACTCGATCCACACGCTTTATGTGCCCGACGATGCGACCGAGCAGGCGGTTGTGGTTTTCGTTATCGAACAGGCACTGATCCTCCTGGACGAGAACGATGAGGAATTCATGACGCAGGATGCCGAAACCATCGATGAGATGTACCGCGGCTGCCTTGCCGCGCGCGGAATTGACTATCCCGACGGAATCCTGCCGTAGGCCTGCTTCGAGCGCGCCCTAGACCTGCCCGAAGAGCGTTCACCTTGACGCGGCATTGACCTGCGCAGTAAGTAAGCAATGCATACTCTCATCGGCCGTGGCGATTCGCCGCAACGGCCGTACCGGAGGTTGAGATGTCGAAGTTACGTGTATTCTCCAGCTTGGTTGTCGTTTCGCTGCTAGCGGCAGCGGTCGCGTGGGCAGACGCCCCTAGCAACATTGGCGGCATGCGGCAGGATGAGAAGAACGAGTCGAGGATTCGTGCGCTCTACGACGACTTCGAAGCCGCGTGGAATCGCCACGACGTTGCGGCGCTGGTCGCGCTTTGGACGATCGACGGTGACCATGTGGAACCCGATGGCACGGAGGCCGACGGCCAAGAGGCGATCGAAGGGCTGCTCAACAAGCAGCACGGCAGCATCTTCAAGGACTCGATGCTGGATCTTGCGATTGCCGACGTTTGGTTCGTGACGTCTACCGTAGCGCTGGTCGACGGCACGTATACTCTCGGTGGCGCGAAACTGCCGGATGGCGAGGATATGCCTTCGCGTACCGGTCGCTACACGGCCGTGTTGTTGGAAGAACGCGCCGGTTGGTTGGTGGCTGCTTCGCGTCTGATGATCCCCACTCAGTTGCCGTACAAACCGGAGTAGTCGCTTCGACGCCCCCTGCGTTTACGCAAGAGAGAATCCGGGGCTCACGTGGGTCGGTCCACTGGTGTTCCCGTCTTCGATGGGCTTTGCGTTGCCCGGTGCGATCGCTGCGAAGATCCTCTATCCCGATCAGCGCGTTCAACGCAGGTCGACCTGCCTTGATAGTGGTTCCGATTGATTATCGAGAGAACGAACTATTGAGTGAGCGTCTGGGCAAGCTCGCGTGTCCGATCTGAAACCGAGCGACGTGCGTTACTTCGATACCAACAAGCCGAGACTGTTCGCGCACCGGGGTGCCAGCGGCGAGTATCCCGAGAATACCCTCACCGCGTTTCGCCACGGGATCGAGCAAGGGGCCGAGCTACTAGAACTCGACGTGCACGCCACTCGAGAGGGGACGGTCGTCGTGATTCACGACGAAGAACTTTCGCGCACGACGTCGGGCCGCGGATTGGTGCGCGATACATCCTTCGAGACGCTGCGTTCGCTGGATGCGGGTGCCTGCTTCGGGGCGGCCGACGGTAGTCGACCCCACGCCGGGCGCGGGATCGTCGTTCCTACGCTTAAAGAAGTACTTGAAGAATTCCCCGACGTGCCTCTCAACGTCGAAATCAAGCAGGAGGCGCCGGGTATCGAGCGAAACGTGGTCGAGCTGCTCGAAAGCTACGACGCTCGGGGGCGCGTGGTGTTGGCCGCAGAGCGCCACGCAGTCATGGAGCGCATCCGCGCGATGGCTCCCGACTGGGCAACGGGGTTTTCGGCCGAAGAAGTTGTCGAGTTCCATGACCGTGTTTCGCGCAACGACTTCACGGGGTACGAACCGCTCGGATGCGCGCTGCAGGTGCCGCACTTCTATGGCGACATCGAAGTGGTGACGACGGCGTTTGTTTCTGCCGCACACGCTCTTGGATTGGAAGTCCACGTGTGGACGATCAACGACGAGGCGGAGATGCGAGAACTTCTCGCCCTCGGTGTCGACGCGTTGATGTCGGATTTCCCGTCGCGTGTCGCAAGACTATTGGAGCACTAGGCAAATTCTAGGCCTGCAGGGCAGGACTATGTTCGCTTCTTGTGAAGCCCCATATAGTCGCGCGCAGGGTGCGCGCAAGAGATCAGAACGTCAGTAACTCTGCGGCGAGCGTTCCGAGCTCCAACACACCCACGGCGTTGCTGCCGGCCATATGGCCGGCGCATTCGCCGGGGTTAAACACGATAGAATCTTTGCAGCGATCGACTACCCGTCGATGTGTGTGCCCGTGGAGCGCCACGTGGTGCTCAGGCCTGAGAGCGTCGGCAAGCGCGCGTGGGTCGTGCACGACGACGATCCTACGGCCGTCCCATTCCAGATGGAGAGGGCCGTCGTGCAGCTCGATTCCCATTTCATCGGCGGCTTCGCCGAGCGGCCCGCGCTCGTCGTTGTTGCCGTAGACGCCCACCAATGGGCAATCAAGTTCGCCGAAGAGCCGGAGCGTTTTCGCCTGCGTGATATCGCCGGTGTGAATCACGCGCTCGACGCCTGCCGTGTTAAACAGCTCGACGATACGCGCGACATTCGCGAGGTTGTTATGGGTGTCGCTGACGACGCCTATGCGCATGGGGTGGCGGCTTACGAGACCTTCTCCAGAACATGGATGGCGCAAGCACTGCCGAGACCGATGACATGGGTGAGGCCTAGCTTGGCTCCCTCGACCTGTCTGTCTCCGGCCTCACCGCGAAGATGCGTCGACACTTCGTAGATATTAGCGATGCCGGTGGCCCCAAGCGGGTGGCCTTTCGAAAGAAGCCCGCCGGAAACATTTACCGGGACCTTGCCGCCGAGGCTGGTCTCGCCGTCATCGATCATGCGGCCGGCCTCACCGTCGCTGCACAACCCGAGATTTTCGTAGTGGAGCATCTCAGCGGTTGCGAAACAGTCGTGCAGTTCGACCAAATCGATCTCGTCGGGGCCGACCCCCGCCATTTCGTAGGCGGCAGCGGCGGCCTTGCGCGTGCAAGTGTTGACGTCGGGCATGACGAGGTCGCGCTCTTGCCACGGGTCGCTGGTAAGCGCGCTCGCACGAACGCGAACCGCTCGGCCCATGCCCAGCTCTTTGGCCTTCTTCTCCGACGCGAGCACAGCGGCGGCCGAACCGTCGACGTTCACCGAGCACATCAGCTTGGTGTTCGGGTAGGCGATCATTTCGGCGTTCATGACCTCTTCCAACGGTGTCTCGATGCGGTACATCGCCTTCGGGTTGAGCGTGGAGTGGTGGTGGTTCTTTACCGAGATCTTCGCGAACTGTTCGAAGCTGGTGCCGTACTTGCGTGCGTGTTCTTGGCCGGCCTCGGCGAAGATCGCGGGCATGAGGCCCGAACCGAGCAATCCTTCTTTTGGGATGCCGCGCTTCCCGCCGATGCCGCCGAGCAGGCCTTTGCCCATTTGCTCGACGCCGACCGCCAGCGCGAGATCATAGACACCGGCTTTGATCGCCATCCACGCTTCTCGAAACGCCGTGGCGCCCGTCGCGCAAGCGTTGGCGGTGTTGACGACGGGGATACCGGTCTGGCCGATCTCTTGTAGAACGCGTTGGCCCACCATAGCGCTGGCTTGCCCGAGGTTGCCGCAATAGAGCGCCTGCATGTCGCCGATCGTGAGATTGGCATCGTCGAGTGCCAGCAGCGCGGCTTCGGCGCCTAGTTCCGGGACCGTGCGGTCGGGGAAACGCCCGAACTTGATCATGTCGACACCGATTACATAGACATCACTCATCGTGACTGCTCCTCAGATCCATTGGCTGCGTGCATTTACGCAGGCTCGAAGAAATAGCTGATGTAGGAATTGCCGTCTTTGTCTTTGCGCCCGAGAGCATCCTTGTAGACGACCTTGACGGGCATCCCCATTTCGATTTTGGCTGGGTCCGGGTCGACGCCGATGAGGTTGCCCTTCACGGTGCCGCCACCGTCGAGATCGACTATGGCCGAAATATAGGGGACCTCGATGCCGGGGAAGGACCGAAAAACGATACTGAACACGTACAGCGTGCCGCTGTCAGCCAGGCGAAAGGGGCCGAATGAATCGCGGGCGAAACATTTCGAGCAGACGCTGCGTTCGCCTAGAAATATCGAATCGCACTCGCCGCATTTCTGCCCTTCGAGATAGGGATCGCCGTCATCGGGAAGCTTGAGATAGTCAACCACCGGCAAAGGCGTGCTCTGCCCCGTGTCTTGTGCTGTATCAGCCATCGTTGCTTAGACCTCTTGAGAGTCGGTTTACGGCCCCGGACGCTACGCCGTGTACGCAGCATATCTATCGCGAGCGTTCACGCCAGGACTGGCCCTCCGTGGGGCTATTTCAGTTCATTGAAGGGGATCTTGTGGTCGGTTCGAAGATCGCGCGGGGAAGGAGGGGGCTTGGGATGGGTGGGCTAACCTGGTTTAAACGCTCGCATGTCCGATCTTTCGAAACTGTCCCGGTCCGTCGATGGACACGTGGTCATCGTTACCGGTGCGGCCAGTGGTATGGGGCGCGCTGAGGCCATGCTGTTCGCCGCCGAAGGCGCACGGGTTGCGGTCACGGATGTGAATGAAGAGGGGGCTCGCGGGGTGGCCGATGAGATATCGGCAGCAGGTAAGACGGCGAAGGCCTGGAAACTCGATGTTTCTGATCCGACCGACGTCACGCGAGTGGTAGGAGCAGTTGTTGATGCCTTTGGGGGAGTCGACGTGTTGGTAAACAACGCGGGTATCGCTGCGTTCGAAACACTGGACTCCGACGAATACGAAGGACTGTGGGAGCGTACGCTCGACGTCAACCTCACCGGCGAGATGCGTATGGTGCGCGCCTGTCTTCCGCATCTGCACAAGAGCGATGCGGGTCGCATCATCAACATCGCCTCGACCGAGGGGCTGGGCGCTACCGCGCTCAACAGCGCCTACGTGGCCGCGAAGCACGGCGTCGTGGGTTTGACGCGAGGCCTGGCAGTGGAACTCGGGCGCACGAACATCACGGTCAATTGCATTTGTCCCGGGCCGATCATCACGGGCATGACTGCGGTCATCCCTGACGACGCGAAACAGAAGTTTGCGCGCCGCCGCGTGCCGGCGAGGCGGTACGGTGTGCCGGAAGAGGTCGCGCACGCAGTGCTCAGCCTGGCGTTGCCGGCGTCCTCTTTCATCAACGGTGTTGCGCTTCCCGTCGACGGCGGATTGTTGGTACAAAACACTTGAGTGTCTACGGAGAGTTGCGATGAGCACGATGCGTTTCAATCACATGGAGTTGACGTTCGCCGAGGGGGAACTCACTGACGAACTGCGCAGCGAGATCAAGAGTTTCTACGGCGAAATTCTCGGCTGGACTGCGATGGATGTCGAAGTAGTCGGGCAGAACGCGTTGTTGCTTGCGGCCGACGAAGAGGTCAGCCAGTTCATTCTGCTGGCCGAGAGTCCCAAACCCATACAATCGCCCGGCTATGATCACCTCGGTGTGCTGCTCGAGACGCGTGCCGAGGTCGACGAAGTTCTCGCGAAATGTCGTGAGTTTCAGGCGCGCGACGATCGGGTGCGCATCAAGGACTACCCCGACCTCGACCAGGGCGTCGTCGTGGTGCGTGCCTTTTACGTGAAGCACCTACTGCCGATTTGGCTGGACGTGCAGTGTATGGAATGGGCCGAAGGGGCCGCTCCGGCGCGTAAGTGGACCTACGGCTGATGGTTTTTCGGCGCGCCGACTGTCGCCGTTGATAGGATAGTAGGGCTGTTGGACCCATGAACCGTGGTGTTCATGGGCTTTCCGACGAATCTCGGTACGATGCCCTACCAAATGGCGAACCATCAGAACCCGCAGTACTCGCGATTCTCGCGAAGCGACGCTGTCGATTGCATACGCTCGAGCGTTCTCGTTGGCCTCTGCGTAGCGGCCATCGATGCGTCGTTCACACTTTGCGTCCTCCGTAACGACGCGCGCTTCGACGGAACCTATGTGGTCGATGCCTGGTCGACTCTGCTGTCGCACGCGATGCTCGGCGCTGCGATCGGCGCACTCGGTGCAGCGATCGGCTTGGCGGCCGCTTCAGCGCGTAGGCCCAGGATTGTGGCGCTGGGCAAGGCCCTGGCACCGGCTGTCTGGTCGTACGTCATATCGCTCGGCTTCATCGCTTCGTACGGCTACGCCATGGTCGGAACCACGGCAGAGGTCGACGGAGCCGGTACCAAGACGTTCGGCTTTTCGGTTATGCTGGGCCTCTTCGTCGGATTACGCCGTTATCGTCGGGCGCTCGAGTCCTGCGAAGATGGCGAGCGGTCCAATCACGCCATGCGCACCACGGTGCTCGTCGTTACCGCCGCGCTCGCTACAACGGGTTTGTTGAGCAACGGGCAGGATCGCGACGCATTCATCGAACGCAGTATGGCCGGGCTCGATGCGCAGCACGCTCTCAATGACAACCGTCCGAACATCCTTTTCATCACGATCGATACTCTGCGTGCCGATCACCTGGGACCTTACGGCTACACAAACATCGCCACGCCGGCGCTCGATCGGCTTGCGAGCAACGGGGTGGTCTTCGAGCAGATGACGGCGCAATCTTCGTGGACACGCTCTAGCTTCGGCTCAATGTGGACCTCGCGCACGCCGTCGTACCACGGCGCTAACTGGAAGCTCAAGAGAGCGACGCGTTGGGACAACCGTAACGACACGGTGTTCTCCGACGGGCTACACCCCGATCTGCCGACCATGGCGCAGGTGCTCGCCGAATCGGGTTACCGAACGGTTGGCATCAATACCAACATTCAGACGGCCGTGATGTTCGGCTTTAATAAGGGGTTCGACAACTACATCGACTATTCGCGCCCTGTGAGCATCACCGGTCGCTCCTTACTCTGTCACGGAATGCGCGCGCATTACCATGACGCCTGCGACCTGCTTACATCGAAGGATGAGGCGTACGAGTACCAGCCGGGAGATCTCGTGCTCGGCACGGCGCTCAAAACGGCCGAGAAGCTTTCCAAGAGCGGAGGGCCGTTTTTCCTCTGGGTGCACTTCATGGATGTGCACGGCCCGTACAAGCCCCACACGAGCGATCGCGAGGCCGTGGACTATGGCGATATCGAAGGTTGGCTATCGGGCGACGACCCGGACCTCGATTGGGCGCGTGAGAGAATGATTGAGGCTTACGATGAAGAGATTGCCTACACCGACGTCAATATCGGTAAGCTGATCTCGTACTTTGATTCCACCGAAGGACTCACCGACACCTTCATCGCGGTTACCTCCGATCACGGCGAAGAGATGGTCGAGCGATGGAAGCCGCAGTCGGTACGCGACGAAGGGTCCTACTTCTACTACCGCGGTTACGGCCACGGGCACACGATGTACGACGATCAACTCCGAGTGCCGTTGATCGTGCGGTTGCCCGATAACTCTTTCTCTGGGAAGCGCATTCCCTGGGTCGCGCAGCACATCGATCTGCTCCCCACGTTTGCGGCGGTGGCAGGTGTCGACGTCACCAGCCGCGACGAAGAGTTCGAGGGTACGAACCTGTTGGCCTATCTCGAAGCCGACGTTGCTCCCGAAGAGCGGCGCGTGAAGTCGGAGATGAACTGCTACGGGCCTGAGGTGAAGTCGCTGCGGTCGCGCATGGACAAGCTCGTGCTGCGCGTAAAGGACGGCAGCGAAGAGTTTTATGATCTGCTGGCGGATCCGGGCGAGACCACGAACGCGATCAAGACGCACTTTACGACGGCGGCGGTCGTTCGCGATTGGCTAGACGTTTGGCTCGCGTCGATACCGGAGATGCCTACCGGCGACGCCGAGGTCGACGAACACCCCCACACGGATGATGTCGAAGAGCGGCTCAAAGCGCTGGGGTATCTTCACTGAACTCCACTACTAGTCGACGTCGGCGCGCTTCGAGAAGTCCTTGCTGAACCAGCGCTCCGGTCGTATACGAATCACAACCTCGGGGGTGGTTCCGTCCGGGCGTGTCGCATCTACGTAGGCATCGCCTAGTTCTTTCCCTAGGTAGCGCGCCGTCAGCGCGCGTACGTCGCGGTCGACATCGGCGGGCTCGACCGAGATTACCGGACCTTCGATGCTCACGTACTTGGGCGGCATCTCTTCGCTCTGAGCGACGAAACTCACGCGCGTGCCGATTTTCACGAGACGCGCTTTGCGAGAGTCGGGTGGGGTGATGATCGCGATGTCGCCGCCGGCTTCGTAGAGGTACCAAATCGGCACCGTCATCGGACCGCGCTCACCGTCGGCCATGCTCACCACGCCCACGTGCAGCGCGGCGAGGAATTCTTCGCGTTCTTGCTTTGTCATTGCCGTCGACATCGTCGTATCGCCCTCTTATGCAGAGCCTGTTACCGCGTGGCGGCCTGCGCGGCGACCGAAGAACGTTCCGTCTCCGATCGACATACCGCTGTTGTAGCCGGGGGCTGCGATGCAGGCGGTCGCGCGGCCTGCTCCGTAGAGTCCCGGGATGACCTCGCCCGCGGGGGTGAGGACCTGCCCCTCTTCGTTGGTGTGCAGGCCGCCGAGCGTGAACGCGGCGTATAACGAGTTCGCGGTCGTGCAGTCGAAGGCGCCATAGGGCGGCTTGAGCGGGACGACGTAGTCTGGTCCCTTGTGAAACACGGGGTCTTCGCCGTTCTCAGCGTGCCGGTTGTACAGACTTATGGTCGCCTCTAGGCTTCCCGCCGGAACGCCAAGCGCGCCTTCCAACTCTTCGATCGTTTCGCCGACACCGGCGATCTCGCGATCGACGTCGGGATGCTCGAAGGTTTCGCCGTCCAGGAGCAAGTACGCTTTACCTTCTTGGTGATAGACCGCATGTTCGCCGAGCGTGCCCATATACGCGTCTTCGTTTACGAAACGCTGACCCTGCGCGTTCACAAGTATGCCGCGCGAGATACGTTTCGGAGGGATGAGCGGCAGTGAGATCGAACCCATCGCCATATTGATCGCAGCTGCGCCGACGGAGACCCCCATGCTGATGCCGCTGCCGTCATCGCCTTCGGCACCTACACGGAACATGCATTGTTGTAAGAGCGGAGCGTAGGTGGCGAGCATTGACTTGTTGTTGATGAAGCCGCCGGTGGTCAGCACGACACCTTTGCTTGTGCGTATCGTATACTCGGCGCCATCGCGCTTCGTTACCGCTCCGACGATGCCGCCGTCGTCGTCGACGACCAAAGCCACCGCCCGCGTGTCGGTAATCATTTCGGCCGAACTCTTTTCGATGGCCTCGACGAGCTTTTGCATCAGCAGCCAGCCGGTCTGATTCGGGGTCGCGGGCACGTGGCCGCGGGGCGCGGGCTTGGCGATCGTGTTGTAGGGCCAGGTGTCTTCGTTGCCGGAGAACACCAATCCGTCGGCACTCGGTGGCTCGCCGCTATAGCCGGGGTAAAAGACCGCGTTGAAAGGGATGTCGTAGTCCAGAAACCATTGGTAGTGCTCGAGGCTGTGTTCGCAGTAAAGCGAGATCTTGGGCTCGTCGGGATTCGGTCCCGATGAGGCCATCAGGTACTTGTACATATCCTCGGTGGTGTCTTCGAAGCCGCAGTCGGTTTGAAGCTGCGTTCCGCCGCCGAGGTAGATGACGCCACCCGACATCGCCGAGGTGCCGCCACCACCGCTGGCGCGTTCGATGACGACCACATCGGCGCCGCTCTTGGCTGCGTCCAACGTTGCCGCCGCCCCGGCGCAGCCGAGTCCGACGATCAGGAGGTCGCTCTCGCGGTCCCACTTCGCAATTTCCCGTTCGTGTCGTGCGTTGGAGCTAGTCATAGAGGGCTCTTGTGTACAAGTGCAGCACGAATTCGGCAATGCGTGCTCTCTCCGCCGCCGCCCGCTCGTTGGTTTTGCGCGCTCGCACGGTTACGGTTGGCCGCTGTAGGGAACCTGATTGAATTATTCTGACATCACCTTCGAACTGGATGCGGGCGTTGCGATTCTTACCCTCGATCGGCCAGATGCGCGCAACGCGTTCACCGGCACGATGGGTACGGACCTTGGATCCGCGTACGCCGAATGCGATCGAAACGATGACGTGCGGGCCGTCGTGCTCACGGGTGCGGGCGACGACTTCTGCGTGGGGGCGGATTTTTCCGCAGGCGCAGAAGTGTTCGAGAAGCAGGAGGACGCCACGTTCAGTGCGGACGCCGGTGTGGATCCGCCGGCTTTCGCTATTCGAAAACCCGTGATCGCCGCGGTAAACGGGAACGCGGTAGGTATCGGTCTTTCGCTGCCGATGCAGGCCGACATTCGGATCTTTGCGCACGACGGTAAGTACGGCTTTCTGCACGTCCGTCGCGGGGTATTGCCCGACTGTTACGCGCACTACACGGTGCCGCGGGCGATTGGCTTCGCCCGCGCAGCCGAACTGTTTTTGACCGGCCGAAGGCTTACCGGTGACGAGGTCGTCGCCTACGGTCTCGGCAGCCGGGTACTAGCGGCAGCCGACGTGCTGCCCGCTGCGATGGAAATCGCGCGAGATATCGTCGTCAACGTAGCGCCGATGTCTGCGGCGGTTTGCAAAAAACTGCTTTGGGAGGCCGAAGGAAAGACGCCCGCGCAGATCGAACGCAGCGAGACGGCGCTGCACCACCTATTAATGGGTGAGCCCGATGCCCTCGAAGGCGCGATGGCGTTTCTCCAGCGGCGCGATCCGCAGTGGCAACTGAAAGTGAATACGCATTGGCCCGACGATTGGCCGGAGTGAGATGAAGCTCGACGTACCTCTATTGACTCAGGACCTCTCCGCTTGCGGCGTAGAGGCGAAACGATTCGAAGAAATAGGCTTCGACGGCATCGTTGGCCTCGAAGGGCCGCACGATCCCTTCGTGCCGCTCGTTGCGGCGGCCGGGGTGACCGAACGTGTCGAACTCATGACCGGGATCGCCGTCGCGTTCGCCCGCAACCCCATGACATGCGCGTATTTGGCCAACGATCTGCAGTTGGTCTCGAAGGGGCGATTCATTCTCGGCCTCGGCACGCAGATTCGCCCGCACATCGAACGCCGCTTCAGCCAGACCTGGTCCAAGCCGAACGCCCGCATGCGAGAGTTCGTGCAGGCGATGCGTGCGATTTTCCACACCTGGGAAACGGGAGAGAAGCTCGAGTTTCGCGGTGAGTTTTACGGACACACCTTGATGCCGCCCCTGTTCAATCCCGGGGCGAATCCGTACGGCGCGCCGAAGATATTTCTCGCGGGTTTCGGTCCGAAGATGGTCGGCATTGCCGGCGAGGTTGCAGACGGTTGGATGTTGCATCCGCTGCACACGCCCGAGTTTATTCGCGACGTGTCGATGCCGGCGCTCGACGAGGGCCTGGCGAAAAGCGGGCGTGAGCGCTCCGATTGCGAGGTTCAGGCGCAGGTGATTGTCGCGATTGGAAGCAACGACGAGCAAGTGGCCAAAGCCAAAGACGGCGGACGCGCACAAATGGCATTTTACTCGTCAACCCCGGCCTACAAGGTTGTGTTGGATCACCACGGCTGGGGAGACATCCAGCCGGTTCTCAATCGTCTTACCAAGGAAGGCAAGTGGCTCGACATGATGAGCCATATCACCGACGAGATGTTCGACAAGGTCGGCGTCAGCGGTTCGCCCGCAGAGGTGGGCGCGAAACTGCGCGAACGCGTGGCGTTCGCCGACCGAACGAGTTTGGTTATCTACAACGAGACCGGCGACCCCGATGCGGTCACCGATCTCGTTCGTGCAGCGAAAGCGAGCTAGCGACTACCCGGGCAGCTTCACTTCACCGGCGATCTCGTAGCATTTGATGTCCATCGATATCGGTTTCAGTCCACCCAAGGCTTCGCCGAAGGCCGCCATGTGCGGCGAACCGAAATGCTCTTCGAGCGCCGCCATCGATTCCCAACGTTCGATAATACGGATCGTGGTGGGCGAGGAGATGTCGGTGGCGAACGCGTAGGTCAGTGAGCCTGCCTCGTCTCGTGTCGCCTTTTCCATTCCGGCCAGGGCGTCTTTCACGCCGTCGATGGCGCCGTCCTCTACTTCGATTTCTCCCATAACAATGATCATATCAAAACCTCCAGTAATGCTTTAGATCGGCAACAGTTCGGGGCGCTTGGTTGCGGTCCATCCGCGGTCGCAGGTGATCATGGCGCCGGTGAGGCTGCGCGAGGCGTCGGAGGCCAAGAACACCACGAGGTCGGCGATCTCTTCCGCCGTCTGTAGACCCGTGGCATGTCCTTTCTCGAAGCCCGCTTTGAGCTCTTCACTTCCGAAGATCACCGCGTTCATCGGTGTGTCGACGTAGCCGGGGCCGATCGCGTTCACGCGCACGTTGTGTTTGCCGCAGCCGGCGGAGAGCGATTTCGAAAGCATCGACACGCCGCCCTTTGATGCCGCGTAAGCGTCCATGCCTCCGAGCGGAACGGTGGCCATCGACGACGCCGCATTGATGATCGATCCGCCGCCTGCCTTCGCCATCTCGGGAATCGCGTAGTGGCACATGTAGAAAACCCCCGACAGATTGATGCGGATCACTCGATCCCACACCTCTGGATCAATGTCGGGGGAGAAACCATCTTGGCCGATGAGTGCAACGCCGGCATTGTTGTAGACGATGTGCAGAGCGCCGTACTCGGCGACGGCGGTCTTCACCGTTTGTTCAGCGTCAGCGGCTAGCCCTGCGTCGGCGGCGATTGCGACTGCTTCGCCACCGGCCGTACGGATGGCATCAGCCGTTTGCTCGGCTGCTGTTTCTTCTAGGTCGGTAACGAGCACTTTGGCGCCGGCTTTGGCCAGTGCTAAAGCGGACGCGCGTCCGATGCCTCCGGCGGCACCGGTTACGATGGCGACTTTGTTTTCGAGTTCCATTTTGTAACGTACTCCTGATTCGAGATGGCTGCCGATGTCGCTCAGGTCGAGAGCACCGTGACGCAGCTCACACCAGGAAAACCGTAGACCTGTGTGTAGCCGACCTTGGGATTGTTCGGCACCTGATGCGTGCCGGCGTCACCGCGCAGTTGTAAGCAGACCTCGTAGACTTGTCGGATCCCCGATGCGCCGATCGGTTCTCCGTTTGCCAGCAGGCCGCCGTCCGTATTGATGGGGAGGCGTCCGCCGATTTTGGTCGCCCCCTCGGCAATCCACGCGTTTTGCTCGCCGTCCTTGCAGAAGCCGTTCTCGGCCATATGCATGATCTCGTGTCCGACCTCGGTGTCCTGAACCTGCGCGACGTCGACGTCTTCCGGTCCGATGCCGGCCATCTCGTAGGCGGCCGCAGACGCGCGCACCACGGGGCTCGGCGCATCGCGCACCGGCGTTGCGGGGCTCAACGTCTCGAAAGAGCCGTATGTCTGCGTTTTGAACACGTCGGCGCGCAAGTAGATCGGGTTGCTCGTGTAGCGCTTGGCCACGTCGGCGCGGCACATTACCACCGCCGCGGCACCTTCGCTCGGGTTGCAGAAGTGGTACTTGCGCAGCGGATCGCAAACCATCGGAGCGTTCGCGATCTCGTCGTAGTCGAGTGCCTTGCGACGCCAGGCGGTCTCGGTGACCGATCCGTTCTGGAACGCCTTCTGGGCCGTTCGGTGAAGCGTTTCCTCGGTGATGCCGTGGTCGTGCATGTAGCGCTGGGTTTTCATCGCGAAGAACTGTGGATTCAGGGCCAAGCCCGTCTCGCCGTACCACTGACCCAGCCCGATGCTCTCGAGTGTGTCGCCGACTGAGAAGGCGCCGCGCGGATGTTTGTCCAGACCGATGGCGATGCCGACATCTCCGACACCTGCGGCCAGCGCGTTCGCCGTCGTGAGCATCAGGTTGCCGCCGGTGGCGCAACCGTTATACAGCGTCGTGAACGGGATCCCCGTGAGCCCAAGATGCTTGTTCATGGTGTCGGGCTGCAACACCTCCAGAGAGCCAGCACATGCGAGATGCATGTCTGTCCATTGGAGGCCGGCGTCTTTGAGTGCGGTGTTCGCGGCGCCCACACCCATCTCGATGGCCGAGACTCCTTCGTGGCGTCCGAACGGGTACAGACCGATTCCGATGATCGCGATATCCATTGTGGTTGTCCTACTTACCGGTTGGTTTGAATGCGAAGGTCACGACATCGTTGCCGTCTGCATCTCTTCCGAAGGTTTCGATGACGAGTTCCATTTGCATACCGATCTTCAAGCGACCGGCGTCATTCTCGGTCAGCCGCGATTCCACGCGAACGCCTTCGGCCAGCTCGATGTAACCGACCCCGAAGGGCACGAACGAGCGTGCATCGCCCAGATAGGGATGCGGGGGCGGGAAGTTCTGCACGGTCCAGGTCCACAGCGTGCCGCTGCGACTGAGTCCTATTTGCTCGCAGTCGCTCGAAGGGCAGGCTGGACAGGCGCTTTGGGCTGGGAACGTCACTTCACCACAGGCTGTACATTTGCTGCCGAGCAGTTGCGGGTCGTCGCTGGGCCAGGTGAACAGTCCGTCTGCGACCGGTTTTTGTTGAGCTGTCATCGTTTCGGTTTCGTGGCTCCTCGTAGTGAGCCCGTCAGGTTATCGGCGGGCTCCGTTTCTCACAACGCCCGAGCGCGGTGACGGTGGGCCTAGGCTGCCTATGCCGGCGTGAGGGGCCAAGCCGGCCTCTCGGGGAAGTCGAAGGCGTTCTCGAGTTCGTCGAACATCTCGGCCGGCACCGATTCGGGTCCTCCCAGAGCCGCGGTCAATCCCGACGGCCGTTCCGGATTCGCGACAACTTCCGCCATGAACGCGCCGCGAAGAAGACGGGCCTCGTCGCTGAAGTCAGCTTCGATGCGCGACTGAAGGCAAGCCGCCAAGCGCAAACGGCGCAGGCGTTCGCGCCGATCGTTCGCATAGTCGGCAAACGCCGTCGGTGACCAATCGCTGTCGCGCAAGAGTGCGTCGCGCACCAAGCGAAGATCGCGCATCGTTATCGATAGCCCCTGACCGATGAGCGGGTCGTTGTGACCGGCGGCATCGCCGACCAGCACGACGCCGGGCAAAGTGACGCGCTCGGCGATCGTGTCGGAGTTCTTGAACGATCTGCACGGGCCCGCGGGGGTTGCTTCGGCTAGTGCTTGGCTGGGCGGGCAGCAGCGCATCACGCAGGCCTCGATGAGTCTTTGCGCTCCTTGCGGGCCGGAGAACCGCGTCTTCTGGTCGAGCGCATAGGCTGCGTACAAGCGCACACGGCCGTTGCCCTGCGGGAACGCGAGAAAGCTGACATCGCCTTCGGTGCAGATGGCCTGGTGCTCTTCGGGCCAGCCGGAGGCGTTCTCGATCAGAAGGCCGGCGAAGAGATGATGTACGGGGTCTTCGTGGTACCCGATACCGAGTTGTCGTCTGATCGTGGAATCGCGCCCGTCGGCACCGACGATGAGCTTGGGCCGAAGCTCGTGTTCGCCCTCGCTGTCCTTGTAATGAACCGTGGGCGGTGCGCCGGCTTCCACACGGATCGAGGAGACGCCGCGACGAACGACCACGCCTTCGTCACGGCCAATGCGTTCATACAGGTCGCAACTCGCCGGGTGCCCGAGGCAGAGCGGTCCTTCGATCCCTTCGGTGAACGTATCGAGTGCGAAGCCCGCCGCCTCTGCCGTTGCGGGGTCGAGCAACTCGTCGAAAGTCGTGTGCGTGGTGAGCGTGTGCCCGCCGGCTTCACGCAATGCGTCGTACAGGCCGAGTTCGCGGGCTTCTGCCGCCCCCCAGGGGGCGAGCCATTCGCCGCGAACGCGGTCTTCGTACTGTAGGCTACGCTCCAGCACGACTACATCGAACCCGGCTCTCGCCAGTACGATAGATAGCGCTCCGCCTGCAATCCCTCCGCCTACGATGACAATCTCAGCCATAGCGGCGCAGTGTGGCCCAGCGGACGCGATATCGCCAGAGTAATCAGAATGTGCGTTGACGACGCCGCAAGGGGTATGCGGGGTATGCGATCAACGATGTAATTCCATCGTCGTACCGGAGAATCCATGATGGAGACAGCGGCCCGTTTTTGCGCAGCACTCGTGTGCTTCGCGTTCCTTCTTGCTGTCGGTGCGGTCGCACCCGCGCCGACGCCGGCGCTGGGTTAGCCGTTCGGCCCACAGTTACGCACCGGGACTTCTTCATCGAGTTCTCGCGCTACGACGCGCGCGGCGTTCGCCGCGTCGGCGACGAGTCCATCCAGGCGGTCGAGCTCGTCAGAAAAACGTACCCGCTCGGCACTTGCCGGCGTGTCGACGGTGGGCATCCACGCCGAATGAATCACGAACGGGACGGTGTGTTGTGGCGCCGCGAGCGTAGCGAGCGGCCCGCGACCTACATCGGCTGCGTCGAAGAGTTCTACGCGAAATCCCTCGCGTCCGTACACGCCGAGAACTACATAACCATTGTGGCCGCCCGGCTCGCAGGCCCCCGTGCGCGGCACGAACGATGGCGACGTTGGCAGCTCGTCGAGCGGCCATACGTACTCACTGCTTGTCTGGAGGTCGGGCATCGAGAGACTCACGATGCGCGCGGGAGTTTCTTCGGCGGGGAAGAGACGCTGGTCGACCCGATCGCCGTACAGATCGAGTACGCGTTGGGTCACGGTTTGCGGTCGCCATCCATGAAAAACGGTGTGGCGCATCGTCGGCCGTTCCAGACCTTCGGACGACCAGTCCATTGCCGTGAGTTGCGTTGACCAGCGACGATCCGTCGTGGTCATCTCGGCGCGGTCACGACAGAGGCCGGACTCGGGATCGAACGACTTTACTGTAATGCGGCTCGGCGCCATGCCGAAACCGTAGATGCCGTTGAGGGCCGGGTCGCAGGGGGCGCCGGTTGCGTCTTTGTCATCGGCGCGCATCGCGATCCCGAGTTCTACGTTGTGCGTGTGCTCGAATAGGATCGTCACGCCGTCGCTGTCGTCCCAAAGCGCGTAGTAGTGCATGACTTCGGGTGCGAGTTCGAAGCTCGTGCAGCCGACCGGCTCACCTGGGCGCGTCGCTTCCAGCGTGTCTTTGCGAATGAGATAGATCGGTTCCGAGGCGTTGTTGGGTTCGCGGCGTTCACCGCCGCTGAGCATCTGCGGCTCCACCTTGAACGCGCAATCCGCGACGATGATCCAATTTCGAGTGACGGTGATCGTGTGCACCGATTGGGGCAGGCGTGCACCGGTAATCGGCCATCGGTCGATCGAGCGTCCGCCGCGCCAGCGCACCACGTAGAGATCGCCCAGAAAAAGGTTGACCGTCCAGACGCAATCGCGATCGTGATCGGTCACGGGGTGGGCCGTGCTCGCGATCATCGGTAGCACCGGATGTTCGAGCGTCTCTTTCCATTCATCGCGATGTCCCATCTCGCCGAGAAAGCGCATCGAGTGGGGATCGACTTCAACAGGGCGGCCGACATCCCATGTGAGCAGAAGGCGGTCTTTCCACGGAAGCGGCGCTGTGTTCGCTGCGTTCGAGAACCCGAACGGTGATTGCGTACCAATCAGTGTGCCCTCGAAGAGGTCGGGGCGTTTCAGGCGCAGCCGTGTGGACGGGGAATCGACCCAATGCCAGCGCCACGCGAATTGATCGGCACCGGCTTCGTGCGTGCCGGGACGCAGCGAGAGGCGGTAATGGATGCCGTCGCCGAAGAACGCGTGCGGGCTCGCTGGGAAATAGCGCGGGTGTGGCGCGCTCACGAGGTACTCGCCGGCGATGTCGTCGGGCCATCGTCCGGCGGTGACGACGAGATCTTTATTCTCCGGCTCCAGGGGAGCCAGCAGGTGCGAGGGTAGTGGCATGGGGGCAGTGTAAGCCCGATGTCAGAGTTGTCTCAATCCGACGCGATGTGTTCGCCGCAGCGCGAGAACGTGTTGACGTAACTGATCACGAGTTCATCGTGGCCGAACCAGACTTTGTGTTGTGGTGCTTCGGCGGGGCCCAGTCGTCGCTCGATCGTTTTCACCGCCAGTGTTTGGAAGGCGCCTTGACGAGCAATCGAGGGGGTACGGTACCGTCGCGCAAGCCACGGCGTCGCTGTCGAGTGCCGAAGCAGGTGACTCGTACCCGCGACGACGAGCGCTGCGAGGGATAGGGCTGCTAGGATGCGCATCTGGCTGCCGTATTCGTACTACGGTCGAGGGGGGGCCTGTCTATGATGCACTCTCAAAGGAAAACGAGTATTTCACAGGCATTTAGACCCACGAGTGGTGGGTTCGCCATGCTAGGATTAATGAGTTAGGGACCGCTTAGGTCCGAGGCCCATGAACCACCGCATTGTCAAAAAGACCGCCGCTACGCTCTGCACACTTGCCTACCTGTGGGTGGGGCTCGGGGTGGGCTCGCAGTTCGTATACTGCGTGGGCTCTGACGGGCACAGTGGAATCGAGCGCACGCACGATGCGTCGCACGGCCTGACACCCGTCGGGGCGGCATCGCTCGTAGGGCCGGAATCCTGCACCGATATTCCGCTTCTTACTGCGGCTTCGAAAGAGCGCGAGAAGCTCAGCAATGTCCACGCGTCTTTGTACTCGGGCATTGCGCGCATTCTCTCTCGCGCGTCTCTCAGCGACCCGCGCTTCGTTGCCTATCGCTCCAATGCGAAGGGCGAGCGCGATCCGTCTCTCCTCACTACCGTACTGCGCGTCTAGAACGCGACCGCGTCCGTTTCGGTCTGCCCGCGATTTCTCGAGCGGGTCGGTCTGTCGTGGTGCTGCGCCGTGAGCGTGGCGATTTCGGTTCAGTTTGGAGATCCGTGAGATGAACGAAACAAAACCAATACACCTGTTGCTCGCGCTAGGCCTGTTCGCGGTCTCTGGGTGCGCTACTGGGCTGGAGTACGTCGGCGCGCCTGGGCCTCGGCCATTGGGCCGCGAGTTCGCGACGGAGACGGCGGCACGCGTGTCGTCTAACGACCAAGCACCGGTGAACTACGATGCAACCGATCGCGAGCTCACGCTGCGCACGGCTCTATCGCTCGCTCTCGAGAACAATCCGCGCCTAGCGGCCTACTCGTGGGAAGTGCGGGCACGCGAAGCGGCTCTGCTTCAGGCTGGACTGTTTCCCAATCCAGAGCTTTCCGTTGAGGTCGAAAATTTCAATGGTTCCGATGCGCTCGACGGTTTTGACTCCGCAGAGAGCACCGTTGTGCTCTCGCAGCTCGTGGAACTCGGCGGTAAGCGAGCGAAGCGCCAGGCATTGGCATCGCTCGCGCGAGACACGGCCGGCTGGGACTACGAGGCCGCCCGTATCGATACATTCACCGCCGTCGCGGTAGCCTTCGTCGACGTGCTGGCATCGCAAGATCGCGTAACACTTGCCGAGCAACTCGTCGTTGCTAGCGGCCACGCACTCTCCGCGGTGGGCGATCGTGTCAAAGCGGGCGCGGTATCGGCCGTCGAGAAGAGCCGCGCCGAAGTGGCGCAAGCCGCGAGCACCGTCGAGGCTTCACGTCGCCGTCGCGAGCTTGATACCGCAAGGACGCGGCTTGCTGCGACGTGGGGAAGTACTGAGGCCATGTTCTCTCGAGCGGTCGGTGGACTCGAAGCAAAGGTGACGGTGCCGCCTTCTCGCACTGCTCTGTTCGCAGAGGTCGACGAGAATCCCGACGTCGCTCGATGGATCACCGAGATCGCTTCGCGCGAAGCGGCTCTGGCGCTCGCGCGCGCCGAGGGCGTTCCAGATGTGACGTTAGGGGGCGGCCCGCGTTGGTTCGAAGAGAGCGATGAAAGCGCGTTCGTCGTCGCATTGAGCGTGCCATTCCCGATCTTCGATCGTAACCAGGGTGCCACGGCCGAGGCACGACACCGACTGGCGAAAGCGAATGAGGAACGACGCGCGGCCGACGTGGGTGTTAGAACCGCGCTCGCTTCTGCGTATGGCGAGTTGGCGTCGGCGTACGAAACGGTGGTGACGCTTCAGACACGGGTGATCCCAAAGGCGACCGAGGCCCACGGCGGGGCCGGCCAAGCCTTTCGGCGCGGCGTATTTCGCTACCTGGATTACTGGGACGCGCAGCGGACACTGTTCGAACTGCGCGCCGAATACATCGACTCGCTCGCGGCCTATCACGTCGCTGTAGCACGGGTTGAGCGGCTCATCGGCCGCTCGCTCGAGTCGATCCGAGAAGAAGAGGGAGGATCCTGAAGTGGGCGTTTGGAAGGTAGAATCACACGCACGGGTGGTCGGTGGTCTGCTCGCGGCGTTTGTCGCCGTGCTTAGTCTGTCGATGGCGCAACCTACGCTGGCGATGGTCGAAGACAGTCACGACCACGGTGCCCATGGCGATAGCCACGATGGTGACGACAGCCATGACAGTCACGATGACAGCCACGGCGAGGACGACTCACATGGGCACGGCGACCACGATGAAGGGCATCACGAGTATGAGGCGCTGAGGCTGACACCTTCCGAGATGGAAGAGTTCGACGTAAAACTCGAGTCGGCATCAGGTGCGCGCATCGCGAACTACGTGGCGCTACCGGGCGAGGTCGTCGTGAACGCCGATCGCGTTGCCCATATTGTTCCGAGATACGCGGGCATCGTGAAGGTCGTGAAAAAGAGCGTCGGTGATTCGGTGGAGAACGGCGACGTGCTCGCTGTGATCGAAAGTAGCGAAAGCCTGAGCGACTACGAGCTCAAAACTCTGCTCAGCGGTACCGTGATCGGCAAACACATCACCCGTGGTGAGGCCGTCACGCGTGACTCACAGGCCTTCATCATTGCTGATCTCAGCGACGTATGGATCGAGCTGAGCGTATACCAACGAGACCTGGCGCGTGTGAGGACGGGACAAAGGGTGTCGATCTCGAGCGGTCACGACTTTCCGGAACGAGAAGGGGAGATCTCCTACGTGAGCCCTGTGGTTGACGAACACACGCGCACGGCCTTGGCGCGCGTCGTGATGGATAATGCGAGCGGCGCGTGGCGCCCGGGAATGTTTGTGACCGGGCGTGTGGCGCTGCAGTCGGTCGACGTTGCGGTGGCAATCCCGCTCACGGCGATCCAAACGGTCGGCGATCGCACGACGGTCTTTGTTCAGGACGATGACGGCTTCGAGCCGCGTCGCGTGGAACTCGGGCGCAGGAGCGCGACACTTGTCGAAGTGGTGTCGGGCTTGGCGCGCGGCGAACGATACGTTGCCAGCGGCGGCTTCATTTTGAAGGCAGAGCTCGGTCGCTCGGAACTCGGGCATGGGCATGCCCACTAGCAGGTAGCGACGCAGTGAATACGCTCATACGATTCGGGCTCGGCAACCGCCTGCTGGTCATCGCGCTCGGCACACTGCTCGGCCTGGCCGGGTTTCGTGCCTATTTGGCGCTGCCTGTCGATGCGTTCCCAGACGTGTCGCCGAACCTCGTCCAGGTGTTTACTGAGACCGAGGGCTTGGCGCCCGAAGACGTCGAGAAGTACGTGACCTATCCCATCGAAGCGGCGATGAACGGTCTTCCGCGCCTCGATCGTATTCGCTCTGTATCGAACTTCGGACTGTCGGTAGTCAACATCTACTTCGCCGACGGGACCGATATCTATTTCGCGCGACAGGTGGTCGGCGAGCGCTTGACCGAGGCCCGAGAGCAGATCCCCGAAGGGTTCGGTGAGCCTGAGCTCGGCCCGATCTCGACCGGTATGGGGCTGGTGCTCTTCTACTATCTTGAAGACGAGACCGGCAAGTATTCGTTGTCGGAGCTGCGCAGTATTCAAGACTGGCTGGTGAAGTTCCACCTGCAGACGGTGCCCGGTGTGACCGAGGTGCTCGGCATCGGTGGCTACGAGAAGCAGTACCAGGTGAACATCCACCCCGAGCATCTCCTGCAGTACGGCGTGACGGTCGGCGAGGTCATCGATCGCATACGAGAAAACAATCTTAACGTCGGTGCCCAGTTCATCGAGAAGGACGCTGAAGAGTACATCGTACGCTCGGTAGGATTGGCCGCCAGCGTCGACGATCTCGAACACATCGTCATCAAGTCGGAAGACGGTACGCCGGTATTTCTGCGCGATCTGGCCGACATAGAACTCGGCGGGGCGATTCGCCGAGGGCTTCAAACTCGCGACGGCGTCGAAGAAGTCGTCTCGGCGATGGTTGTTAAGCTCTTCGGGACAAACTCTTCTACCGTCATTGATCGGGTCGAAGAGAAGATGGCCGAGATCAACGGCATCCTGCCGGCCGGTATCAAGCTCGTTCCTTACTACGAGCAGAAGACGTTGGTCGTTGCTTGCGTCGCTACGGTGACCAATGCGCTCGTGCAGGGAATTGCGCTGGTCGTCATCGTCTTGATGGTCTTCATGGGCGCGATGCGTGCGAGTGTCGTTGTGGCCTTGGCGATCCCGTTCTCGGTGTTGTTCGCCACGCTGTGCATGGGCTACTTCGGTATCTCGGCCAACCTCATGTCGCTCGGCGGTTTGGCCATTGCCATCGGCATGATGGTAGACGCTACGATCGTGGTCGTCGAGAACGTCGACCGGAACTTGCGCGAGGCCGACGACGGGGAATCGCGTTCGTCGATCATTGCGCGGGCCTGCGCGGAGGTCGGCCGACCGATCGTGTTCGCGATCGTGATCATCGTCGTGGTTTTTCTGCCGCTGTTCACCTTGCAGGGCGTCGAGGGCAAGACCTTCCGACCGTTGGCCTACACGGTCTCGCTTGCGATGCTCGGCTCGCTCATCTTTGCGGTGCTTCTCGCTCCGGCGCTGTCTCATCTTCTCATGCGCCGTCGCACCAGCAAGGCGTCACGCAGCGGCTTGATGGACCGACTGATGGCCGCGTACACACCGCTGGTAACATTCTGTGTCGCTAGGAGGCGCGTGGCCGCCGCGCTGGCAGGCGGTCTGCTGGTTGTCGGTGCCGCTGTGTTTCCGTTGCTCGGTTCCGAGTTCACGCCGCGACTACAGGAGGGAACGATCGTGTTGCGCTTGACGATGCCGCCGTCGATCTCGCTACGAAAGAGCAAAGAACTGACGATGATCGTCGAGCGACGGCTTATGAAGATCGAAGAGATCCGCGGTGTCGTGACACGAATCGGTCGCGGTGAGGTCGGCGCGCACGCAGACTCCGTCAACAGCGCCGAGATGTACATTTTATTGCACGACCAAGATAGCTGGCGAAACGCGGGCGATCAGACCGAACTCGAGGAGCAGATTCGCGAGGAGCTAGGCGTCATTCCGGGAATAGCCACCAACTTCACGCAGCCTATTGCGATGAGCGTCGACGAGTTGCTCGAGGGCGTGCGCGCCGAGCTCGCCATCAAGCTGTTCGGCGACGACCTCGATCGGCTTATCGAAGTGGGCGATGACATCGCACGCGTGGTTCAAAATGTACCCGGAGCGGTAGATGTACAGGTCGATCAAGTTGCTGGCACGCCCCAGCTCGTGATTCGAGTGAATCGTCAGGCCGTTGCGCGCTACGGAATGAACGTCGCCGACGTTCAAGACACGATTCGAGCCGCGGTTGGCGGCGAGGTGGCCGGTCAAATCTTCGAAGGCGTGAAGCGATTCGATATCTATGTGCGGTTCGCCAAGCCGTACCGCAGTACGGCCGCTGAAATCGGAAACATTCTCGTCGATGGTCCGGGTGAGGTGAAAGTACCTCTTTCGGAACTGGCGTCGATTACCGAAGTGATCGGCCCGAGACAGATCACGCGCGAAAACAACCAACGCTTCATCACCATCCAATGCAACGTCTTGGGGCGTGACATCGGTTCGTTCGTCGAAGATGCACAAGACGCCATCGATGACGCCGTAGCGTTGCCGCCGGGCTATCTCGTGAGTTGGGGCGGCCAGTTTCGCCTACAGCAAGAAGCGAACCGGCGCCTGGCCGTCGTGGTACCCATCACACTGACGATCGTATTTTTCCTGCTCTTCATGAGTTTTGGGTCTATCGGCAACTGCGTCTTGATCATCGCCAACATCCCACTTGCTTTGGTCGGCGGTGTCGTGGGCCTTTGGTTGACCGGTCAGAACCTGTCTGTGCCATCATCGGTGGGCTTCATCGCGCTGTTCGGTATCGCGTTGGAGAACGGCATGGTGCTTGTGACGTACTTCAACCAGCTGGTACGCGACGGCGTGCCGATTGACGAAGCGTCGATACGCGGCGCTACATTGCGGTTGCGCCCGGTTCTCATGACGGCACTCACGACGGCGCTCGGATTGTTTCCGTTGTTGTTCTCTTCGGGGGCCGGCAGTGAGATTCAACGACCGCTGGCGACGGTGGTCGTGGGCGGCTTGGTAACTTCCACGATGCTCACGCTGTTGGTGATTCCGGCGCTCTACAAATGGTTCGCGGTCGCGCCTGAGCCTGAGCGTGTGCTCGCGTAGAGGGGTAGAGGGCGGGCGTCGGCGCAGCCTGCCTATGGATCGCTCTTGTCTTTGAACTGATCGCTGTCGTTCTTGGTGAACGGCGCGGAGTAGCTCGCGCCGAAGCATGCACCGGCTCCGTTGTGAAGCTGAACCGTTACGGTCGCCGATGCGTCGAAGCCGAGATTAGAGACCGCCAAATTCATCCCCTTTCCCTTCAATAGGATCTTGGCTTTGCCCACGTCGCCGGGTCTCAGCTTGATCAGGGTCAGGCCATCGGGCACGCCATCGGAATTCTTGTACTTGAAGCCTTTCGGCCCGTAGTCCGTCCAGTCGCTTGCGCTCGCGGGCACGACTCGGTTCGAAACCACCGAGGTCACGGGGCCCGTCGTATCGTAGACACAGAGCCGGTAGTCGTCGGACAGGGTCGGTGCGCCGAACGCGCTCAAGAGAATTTCCGGACCGCGGCCCCATTTCCATCTGAGCGAATCCTTGCTGCCTTTGTCTTTGATACGGATCGACGACTTGCCGGCATCCAAAGGAACGAGGCAACTGGCTGCGGGTGCCGCGAGACCGACGCACAGGCCGGATCCATTGCATTCGCCGACGAAAGTACAGCCATCTCCGTCGTCACACGACGCCCCCGAGGCTTCCCACTGGCACGAACCGTCGCAACAATCTCCCGCCGCCGTGTTGCCGTCATCGCATTGCTCGCCGGCGGTCACGACAGCGTTGCCGCACGCGGTGTTGGTACAGTTGTTGTCGCACCCATCGCCGTTGATCATATTCCCGTCGTCACACTCTTCGGCCGGGTTGGTGGTCCCGTCTCCGCAGTTATTTAGAACGGGCGGCCACCAGTTTCCCGACATCGCCATCATCGCGAGCAGCTTCAGCGTGTTTTCGTAGTACCCCTCGGATCCGAGCGTCGTGGCGTCGATCAAATCCCACACATCGTTGAGCCATGTCTGATTCGTGGCGTCGACCATGGCGGCGGCGCCCAGTGGGGCTACGAACGCCATCGACAGGTAGTTCGAGCCGGACACGGGTGAACCCGCCAGCGTGTATCCGGCTCTGATCGCCGAGGGATCGTCGGCGGTCTCGGTTCGAATCCACGCATTGATCGGATCCAATGCCGCCTTGGCGCGCGCGTCGCCCGCGACCAGATAGTCTGTGGCGAGCCGCCACGGATCACGGCAGGCATTGTAGGAATAGCGACCGTCGTTCGGGCCTTCTAGGAAGCCGGCGCCAACCGGTGCCGGCGCGGTGAGCGGGTCTTTGACGAAGTCGGGGAGCAGGCCCGTCGCCGGACTGTGATTCGATTGAATCGCTTCGATGATGTCGTAGGTTTCGTCGAGAAGCGCCGTCCAATCGGCGTCACCGCTCGCCGCGGCGAAGCTTCGATAGTGGTCCATCATGAAGTCGGACGTTCGCGTTGCGGTGTAGTAGGACCCACTGGCCGGGGTGACCCAGTCGCCGAGCGTTACGTAACGAGCGGTCGTGTCGAGATCACCATCCTTTATGTCTGCGATGACTGAAAGCGCTTCGGTTGCGTAGTCGATCGTGCCCGAGCTGCCCCATTGGCGGTCGGCAAGCAGCAGCGCGAACGCGATGTCGAGATCTCCGTCCGACGCGCTGTCGTTCCCTTCGGCGTCGTTACACGACCCGTTTTGGTACCAGGACATCAGATTGCTGTGCGTCGCGGTCGGATGATCTCGAAAATACGCATGCATGCCGTCGAAAATCGTTTGGGCGTCGGGATCGTGGCCGGCCATGATCGCCGCGATTATCATGCCGTAGCCATGGCCTTCGGAAACCGTCAGATTGCCGGCCTGCGTGTTCGTCAAGATCAGGTAGCGACCGGCACCGCATTGCTGCGACAGGTAGGCCGCTTTCCATTCATCGTAGAAGTCGCGAACCGTTTGATCCTGTACTGCCTGGCTTCTGTGATTCGGCTGGATCGTTCCGGCGGGGTAGGTGAAGGAATGAGATCCGAATGGGATGCTGGTCGCGTGGCTGAACTGCGGCGACAGCGCCACGGCGCTGAACAGCACAGGAAGGATGGTTGCGTGAAGATAGCGCTGCTTCATCGAACGAACTATAGCGCCGGTACATGAGTTGATGCGAGCGAGGGCGTGGAGCGAGCCGATGTCCGTCAGGAGTCGCTGGTGGCCGGCGTCGCTGCCATAGATGATGGCAGTGGGCGATGTTTCTTTGCGGCTTACCCGTAGTCCCAAGGCTTGCGCTCGGCGAGTTCCGAGAGTTCGGCGTGCCCTTCTTTCAGCAATCCCGTTTTGGCATCGAGAACGCGCCAATGCAGGGACGAGCCGAGAATGGGCTGCGCTTCAACGCAGATCGTTCGAAGTTCGCCTTCTTCGAATCCGCACTGTTCCTGTACTGCTGCCAGAAGTCGTTCGTCGGCTAAGTGTCCTTCACCGAAGTTCCAGCCGACTACCGACGCGGCGACGGTCTCTCCTTCGGCGTAGATGTACTCGTTGAAAGGTCTGCCGCTCGTTGCGATGGGTAAGACCAGGCCGAGGACGCGCCCTTGTAGGTGGAGCGTGCGAAAGGCCAAGAACGACGCATCGGCCTCCAAGGCCTTCTCCGCCGGTAGAAAGCGTATCTGTTGCTCGCGAAGCAGCGGCGCGGCGCGCTTGAGCTTGTCGAGCTTTGCGATGCTCTCAGGGCGAAAGAGCCACGCGTTCCAAGCCCAGTTGCCGGCGTAGTAACGCATCGCAACCAGGAACGAGACTCTCGAAGGGGCGATGTTGCCGACGGCGGGGAGCACCAACAGTCCGATCAGCAGATAGAGCGATAGAGGCAATGATCCGACGGCGAACAGACTCACCTCCGGGTTGCCGTAGAAGAGGAACAGACCGGCAAAGATGCTCAGTACATTCCATTCGAAGACGGCTGCCAGCGGGAGGTTGCTCAGTATGAAGCCGTGCAGCATGAACATGAAGGCCAAGCCGACGTACAGCAGAGGTCCGTGGCCGGTGACCAGCGCGAGGGTGATGGGAGTCGCGAATTCCAGAAACGTGCCGGCGTGGGCCATGACTTTGGCAATGAGTGAGGGTCGCAGATCGTCAGGGTAGGAGACGAACAATCTCTTTCTGAGCGCAGCGCTCTTCAGAAGCGGGTTGTTGGCCGTCATGATCGGCACCACGTAGCCGAACGCGACCGTCAGTTTCGACACCCCGGCCCAGAACCAGATCGCCAACTGCACCCACTTTGCGCCCGCGATCCAGTCTCCCGCTACGAGAAAGCAAACGATCATCGCGAAGTGGTGTTCAACGCGTGCGGCCAAGAAGATCGTTTTGTCGCCCAGTCCACACAGCGGTAGTAGGACGACGATCGGGAGCAGGTAGGCGGTACCGAGTTCCGGTTGTATGAGCGCGCGCAGGAACGACAACAGCAGCGCGGCGTAAAGGGCTGCATCGAGCCAGGTTCGCCGCACGCCGCCGAACACCGGCAGGTTGGGGAAGGGCGCGAGCTTAGTGGTGCCCGGTCTTAGAAAATGCAGGAAGGCTGTGAAGGGCGGCCAAATGCGTAGCCCCAGCGGGCCGCTCATGCATCCGAACCCCATGACCTCGAAAAGGCAGCCCCATAGGAAGGCTTTCTGGAAGGCGATGCCTTCGAACATCCAGGAGCCGATGGTGGAGGGGTTTCCGAGGCCCGGCGTGAAGCTGCAAAAGAACATCCACCCGGCGATGAGTAGGGCCAGTTTTACGGCGTGGAAGATGTAGGCCGGCGCCGGGATACCCATCCCTTGTAGAACATAGGCGCGGTTTGCTACGCGGACTCTTTCGGTGAAGTCCTTTTTTGCCCATTCGGCTGGATCGAACTCGTTTGTATCGGGACCCATCGCAGCACCTCATCGGCGAGCCACGCCGGTCGCTCGACGAAGCTGCGTCCAATCATCCAGGATCTTTCTGTAACATCCGCAGGCATGCGGCAATGGAGAGGGTACGCGCAGTATGGGCGATAGTGCGTGCTGGCGCGACCGCTCATGCGATCGCCGACGACGCTTGGAAGTGGGCTGTTAGTGGGGATGAGGTCGACCATGGGTTACATACATGCCGGGCATGTGAGAACGATGCCTATATCGACCGCATGGCGGAGAACTCTTAGAGCATCGCTCGCGGCTACACCACCGTTGTTGTCGACATCGCAAATGCAAAGGTCACAGCTTTGGCCGCCAACGGAGGCCTGCAAAACGAACAGTGCATCGGTCGTGGTGATCGGACCGCCCGGTACGACCGGATTGCCACAAATGCGCGGCGGCAGCGTGGTGCTGGTGGTCGTCCCCTCGAGGCCGGCAATCCAGCGCTCGAGCACATCGAGGAAGTCGGTGTCTTGTTCGCTGCGCGCCAGCGGCGGCATGCGCAGGTCGAGCTCCATGGTCATCACGCGGCGGTAGAGAATGGAACGCTCAAGATCGCCGGGCGTGACGACACGGTTGTCGTCTCCCTCGTAGTCGCCGAGCAATTCGCCCCAGACGATGCCCTGCTCGACCAGCGGACGCGTGTAGCGGGCATCCCATACCGATCGCTCGAGTTCTACGGCGCCATGGCAGTGTGCGCAGTTTGCGTCGAGATAGCTGCGAACCCGCTTCTCGAGCGACGCGTCTTCGTCGTCGAGCGGTGAAAGCGCCTCTATGCTGTCCAGCGTTGCCTGGCTCGGTGGCGTATCAAAGAATCCCGCGTGGCTGAGCCACCTGAGCTGGCCCTGTTGCGGGTCGGCGTCTGGTGTACTTCCCACGGGCAGCCCTTTGAGCTGGCGCGCTTTGGTGCCGAGCAGCCAACCGGATTCGCTCGTGTGGCAGGTCAGACAGTCGGTGGGGCTCGGATACCGATAGTGCTGCGAACGCACTGAGCCGTCGCTCTGCACGATGGGGATGTCCTCGCAGAACGCTGAGACGAGTAGATCGGCATCGCTTTGGTCTTCGCGCCACTTGTAGGTCACGCCGTAGACCGCGCCGTCGGCTTGCACGACCAGGACGCGGGTCTCGAGGCGTCGCAGTACCGACGGATCGGATTCGTCGGTCGGCAGTTCGAAGTGCTTGACGAATACGGAGCCGGCGGGAAGCTGCCAGGGAGCGCTTTCTAGAAACGCGATAGTCTCATTGCTCGGTACCGCGAGCCACCGCGTCTTGATCGCTCCGTCGGACCACAGCGGTGTGTTCACTCCATACGGCACCAGTGACGAGTTTGCCGTGAGCGGTTCGAAGCTGGTGAACAAACCCGTCTCCGAGAGCGTCGTGGGGATGTCTCCCGGCTCTTGATCCTCAATGACGAGCTTCCGAATCTTCGAGGCATCGCCCAAGGTGAGCAGATACAGATCTCCATGTGTGTCGGTGGCGAACGAAGTGATGCCGTCGCTGCGACCACGGAAGGATGTTGCCTGTAAGGTTTCTTGTTCGGTGACTTGGGCTCCGGCGTTGGTCGTTTCGTAGGTGAGCGCGCTAATCGTGCCCTTGACGTAGTCGCCATAGACATACTTTCCGTACAGGTCGATATGTTGATCGCCGCGGTAGACGTAGCCGCCGATGACCGTGGCGCCGACGCTGCGTTCGAGCTCCAGGAACGGTTCGGTCCAAACTCCAATAAGGGGATTCGGCGGCAATCCGTCGCTATCCTTATAAGGGATACCGCCTTCGCGAATGGCCCATTGATAGTTCGCACCGCGCGCGAGCAAGTCGATTTCCTCACGTTTCGCTTGGCCGACGTCGGCGATCCAAGTCAGGCCGTCGACGGGGTCGTGCGTCATGCGATGCGGGCTTCGCAGGCCGATTGCGTAGAATTCTTCCAGCGCGCCGGGGACACCGACGAAGGGGTTGTCGGTGGGAATGTAATAGTCCGCGGTCATCCCGGTCTTTGGTTGGTTGACAATCGGATGGCTGATGTCGTTGCCGCGGCGATCGACGTCGATACGCAGGACGCCGGCAAAAAGATCCTTGTTGATGCGCTGACAGTTGTCGTGCGAACAGCTACCACCGCCCTCATCACCGACGGCGAGGTAGAGAAACCCGTCGTCGGGATGGAAGAACATGGCTCCGCCCATGTGCCACAGGCTGTTGTCGTCTTGCTCGATCAAGATTTGTTCGCTAGCGGGATCGATGGCCGACGTATCGATGGGCACTACGAAGCGCGATAGTCGAAAACGCGTCTTGGTATTCGAACTTGGCCGCTCATCGACGATGGGATCGTCGTCGGTGTGTGCATAAGCCACATAGAAAGCCCCGAAGTTCGGTGATCCGGGCGCAGCAAATTCGGGATGGAAGGCCATCGACAGTAAGCCGGCGTCGCTGTTTCCCTGCGTGTGGCTCGAAATGTCGAGCACGAGGGTCTTGTCGTCGACATCTTTGCGGTTCTCGAACGCGAAGATGCGCCCCTCGCGCTCGGTCACCCAGAGTCTATTGCTACCCGGCTCCGGGGTCATCGAGATGGGATCGTCGAACGTGAGGCCCGGGAAGGCATCGGCGGTGGTCCAGTCGCCGGGCGTGACGAGCGGCGAGGTCGTCGGGAAGCCGAGGTAAGGCTCGGCCGCAGGCCGAGTGGTCGTGGCGTGTACGTCCAGCGATGGCGAAGCGATGCCCAACGCTGTGGCCAGGAGCAACGATGCGACGATCCGAGCGAGCACCCGGATACAGTTGTCGAGGCCGCGCGCCAAGTCGAAGCGGTTGCACCCTGAAAGCGCTGAAACGAGCACAGGCCGCGCTTGATCATCGGCCGACATTCGGTACCGTTACGTCCATATGGAATCGAAGCTACGTACGTACCAGGGTGCTACGGCCGTCGTTACCGGGGCTGCCTCCGGAATCGGCCGCGCACTGACCGAAGAACTCGTCGCCCGCGGTTGCCACGTGATCGCCGCGGACATCGAACTGGAAGGCGTTAAGGAGATTGCCGAGGGCCTTAGCACGCGCGAGCCGGGCGCCACCGCAGTGCAGCTCGACGTTACCGACCCTGAAGCGTTCATGCGCGTGGTGCGGGGAGCAGCCGATCAGCGCGGCCGTATCGACTACATTTTCAACAATGCCGGTATCGGTGCCGGCGGGACGATCTACGATCACACGCTCGAGGCGTGGAATCGGGTCATTGCCGTTAACCTTAACGGTGTGGTCCACGGTGTACGTGCCGCGTACCCGATCATGCGTGAGCAGGGGTTCGGTCATATCGTCAACACGGCGTCGATGGCGGGCCTTGTTGCGACCGCCATGGGCGGAGCCTACGCCGCGACCAAACACGCGGTGGTGGGTCTTTCGAAAACGCTCCGGGCTGAGGCGGTTGCAGATGGTATTCGTGTCAGCGCCTTTTGCCCGGGCGTGATTCGTACGCCTCTGCTGTTGGGTGGCAAGCACGGCGTCTACCTCGAGAACGAAGACACGCGCGGTGTCTCCGAAGACGAGGTCCGCAGCACAATGCGCGATGCCTTCGAACGCAAGACCAGGCCGATGGATGTTGGCGTCTTTGCGAAGAAGGCGCTCGACCAAGTGGCTCGCAACCGGCCCATCATAGTGGTGCCGGGGTGGTGGAAGGGACTGTGGTGGCTGGAAAGATTGTCGCCAAGCCTGGGTTTGTTGGTAGCGGAAAAAGTGAGCGAACGTATGAAAGTGGATCTCAGCCGAGAGATGGCGGTGCTTCGCGAACGCAACGCGGGCTGAGAAGATGCGGTAGCGGAGTTCTGCACCGCGGCCGCAACATCATATGCCGACTGTCCAGTTGGAGGCTTGCTCCCGCGACTTGGATATCGCAACGATGGATTGGTGGCCCAAGATGAAGAACGAGCGATGACATCGACCAGCGCGACCACGACGGTAGCGCGCGACGATCTGGAACTGATCTGTGACGGTCTGACCTTTCCGAACAGTTTGACGTTCGATGTCCAGGGGAACGCATTCATAGGAGAATCCGGCGTGCCGTTCTATGACGGTGCTCCTTCGGCCGCCGTGCTGCGTATCGCGATGGATGGCAGCCGTGAATATGTGGCCCAGGACCTAGGGCGTCCTTTGAATGGCACGACTTGGTTTGATGGAGGATTGTTTATCTCCGTAGGCGACGACCCCGGCCAAATCATTTGCATCGCCGAGGACGGTGCCCGCACGACGATCGTCAACAATCTCCCGGGACCCGGCAACTACCACATCAACATGGTGGCGTTCGGCCCCGACGGTAAACTCTATTTTAGCCAGGGAGCGATGAGCAATCTCGGCATTGTCGGCCTCGATGCCTACGAGCTGGGCTGGCTCATGCGTCTTCCCCATGCCCATGACGTGCCCGGCTTGGATATCGAGCTGGCCGGATTCAACGCCGAAACGGAGGACCCCTTCGGCGAAGAAGGCTCGACGGTCGCGACCGGTGCGTTCTGTAATTTCGGAGAAGTTGCAAAGCCGGGAACTCGTGTGAAGGGCAGTATCCCATGTTCCTCGGCCGTCATGCGCTGCAACCCCGATGGCAGCGATCTCGAACTGGTCGCTTGGGGAATCCGCAACGCCTACGGACTGGGTTTCCTACCCGACGGACGCTTGATCGCGACAGATCAAAGCTCAGACGACCGCGGCAGTCGCGCGATCGGAAACGTGCCCGAGCTCCTGTTCGAAGTGAAACAGGGCTGCTGGTACGGCTGGCCCGACTTCGTAGGCGGCCGGCCGGTGACCGACAAGCGCTTCAAAGCTTCGCGCGGCGGCCCGCTCGAGTTCGTGCTGGCGAACCATGACGAACTTCCCACGCCTGAACGTGGGTTGCTGGAGTTCCCGAGTCATTCGTCAGCGGTAAAGTTCGACGTTGCGCCGGATTCTTGCGGAGCCATGGCTGGTCAAATGTTTGTCGCCCTGTTCGGAGATGAGCGCCCGATGACCGCGCCCGTCGGTCCGCGCGCGGGACGCGCGGTCGTGCGCGTCGATCCCTCCGACTGGAGCATTCATGAGCTTTTCGACGGGCCGCGCCATCGCCCGATCGACCTACGCTTTCACCCGACGACCGGAGACTTGTACATCTTGGACTTCGGGGACTTCGAAATGACGGAAGACAACGAGATTCTCTCGGAGCCGCGCAGCGGCAGCCTGTGGCGAATCGCCAGCGACCGATTGGTGGCACTCGCCGTGTAGCCGACTAGTTAATCACGCCGTCGGCTCTTAGTTTGCCGATATCCTCTTCGCTGCGACCGAGTTCGACGAGTAGCTCCTCTGTATGTTCTCCGAGACTGGGAGCGGGGTGTTGAATCTTCGACGGGGTTTCGCCGAAGCGAGCGGCGGGTTTAGGTTCGCGAATACGTCCCATGGTCGGATGATCGCTTTCTATCAGTGTCTCGTTGGCGACGACCTGCGAGAACTCCGGCACGTCTGAGAGTTTCAGGATCGGGCCGCAAGGGACGTCAGCCTCGCGCAGGCGCTCCACCAGTTCGTCGGTCGTCCAGTTCGGCGCGGCAGCGGTAAGTTCGCTTCGGAACGCGCCGAGATTCTCCAAGCGTGCTTTGGCGGTGGCGAAGCGAGGATCGAGGAGCATGTCCTCCTTTCCGAAGGCGATCAGAAGATTGGTCCACTGGTCTTCGGTCACGGCGGCGATCGATGCCCATCCGTCCGCAGTCTTTATCGGTTCGTAGGTGCTCGAGATAGGCGGAAGCCTGAGCGCATCGTCCTCCATGAGCATGGTGTTCGCGTGCCCGTCGGGCCACAGGAAAGAAATGGCTGCATCGAGCATCGAGAGACGAAGGTGCTGCCCTCCGGCACCGCGCTCGCGTGCAAACAGCGCTGCCGTGATCGCCTGGGCGGCGGTCATGGCAGTGGTTTTGTCGCACCAAGCCTGCCGCATGAACTCTGGGGGGTCGGCTTGCACATACGGAGTGCCCGTCATGCCTTGAAGGATGTGATCGTAGGCGGGGCGGCCGGCGAACGGGCCCTTTTGGCCGAAGGCAGTGAGCGAAACGTAAATGAGTTCCGGATGCTGGGCGCGAAGGTCGGACTCGCCCAGCCCCAAACGCTCGATAACGCCCTGTCGGAAATTCTGGATGAAGACGTCGGCACCGAGTGCCAACTCGCGCACGATGGCGCGACCGGCCTCTTCCTTCAGGTTGACGACGAGCGATCGTTTGCTCCGATTGCACGACGCAAAGAGCGACGAGATCCCCCCGCGCTGCGAGCCGATGTAGCGCATCACGTCGCCAATGCCCGGCGGCTCGACCTTCACGACTTGGGCGCCCTGGTCGGCGAGTATCATCGTGGCGAGAGGTCCGGTGATCATAGCCGTCAGGTCGACGACACGGGTTCCATCAAGCGCGCCTGGCATAATGTTTCTCCTCGGTCCACAGGGCGACCGCGTGCGCGAAACATGACCCGCAGGCCCATTTCAGACAAGCCCGCGTGCCCCGGCGTGCATGAACCGTACCCAGCAGGTAGAGCAACTTGGCGGCAGCTGTGACCCAGCGACATGACGACGGAGAATATAGCTCGAGGCCTCAAAGAGAACGCAGACCTTTCGGTTCCTCTCGTGTGCGACGTGGTCGTTGCCGGCGCCGGGCTGTCCGGGTTGGTTGCGGCGGCGATTCTAGCGCGCCACGGCAAATCCGTGGTCGTCGTCGACGGCGCCGATCTGATAGGAGGCCGCGCCGGCTCCGCCCCGCATCGTGGGTTTTGGCTCGACGGCGGACTGCGCGACGGGCGCGATGTAGGCGATCTGCAGGTGGGGTGGCGATACGGGCAGTTGGCTGCGAAAGAAGCCGACGTCACAGTTCCGTTGCGCCCGGTTGAGCCGCGCGTTCGCGTCCATCAGCTTGCCGACGATGGCATAGTCGCGGCCGCGCAGGTCACGGCGGGCAATTGGGGTGCCGGCGGGTTCGTCAAGATGGCCCGCGACGTGTTCGGCTGCTCCGAGCAGCGTTTGCCCGATCTGATCAACGTGCTGGCACGGCTTGGCAGCGCCGATGCGGCCGAGCGGCGGGCGGCGATACCTGAACGACTCGGTGATTGGCTCCAGCGCGAAGTTGCCGACGCCGAAGTACGCAATGCGATACTGACCATGACGCGTGTCATTTTCTGCGAATCGGCGACGCAAGCTTCGGTGGGTCGGCTGATGGCTTTTTTCGCGCGACGCGACGATCTTCCCGAGTTGCAAACCGCCTACGCCGATCATTCGACGGTCGGAGGCGTTCAGGGCTTGATCGTCCCGTTCGCCGAGGCGATCGAGGAAAGGGGAGGGCGAATCCTTTCAGGCTTTGCGCCTTTGCGCGTGCTCTTCGAGGGCGATCGCGCGGTCGGCATGGTGGCGCTCAACCAAGCGCAGTTGATCGTCGAGGTTCGCGCCGCCGATACGATCATCGCGCATCCCGTCTGGCAGGCGCTCGAACTGCTCCCCACCGCCAAGATCGACGCGGGGCTCGCCGAGATGGCCGCTGCGCTCAAAGCGGCTTCGGCCGATGCCGTGTGCTGGCAGGCCGGCTTGAGGCGCGTGCCGCGGCTGCGCTCAACGGGGGATCTCGACGATCACGTAGGCTGGAACCGCGTACTCATCGGTGAAGACAAACGCTACAACGGCGGCTACCATCTGCCTTCTCTCGGCTCGCGTGCGAGTGCGCCCGAGGGCGAGCATCTCTTGCACGCGTTCGTCGGGCGCTGGCTCGCCGGCGATCCCGAAGACGACTGGCCGACCATGCGCGCGCGAGTCGATCTAATCGTCGAACACTTGCGCGCGTACTACCTGGATTTCGACGACTGTGTGCTCTGGTCGGCGTATCAGTATCTTTCTGCGCCGGCCTTCTTGTCGTGGTACTGGGCGCCCGTGCCCCGCCACGGTGTACGCGCCCCGGGCTTGGAGTCGCTCTTCCTTGCCGGTACGACGATTGAAAGCGATGCCGGGCCCATCGACATTGCCGCGCATGCAGGGCTCGAGGCCGCGCTGGCAATCCTCGGTCGGCCGCCTGTTGGATAGAACGGAGAAGCCGCTTTGACCGAACGACGAATTATCGATGCCGACGGACACATCCTGGAACCGCGCGGGTTGTGGATCGATCGAATGGAGGGGCGCTTCAAAGATGCCGCGCCGCGAATCGAGCGCCATGAAGACGGTCGGGAGCTTCTGTTCATCGAAGACCGGCCCGCGTCACCGTTGCCGATATCGAGCCTCGGTTCGGCGGGGCTGGGCATCGTAGAGGACTGGGACGACAACCAGCCCGGAGGTTTCGATCCGCGTGAACGCATCAAAGTACTCGACGCCGAGGGAATAGACGCCACGGTGCTCTACCCGACGCTCGGGCTGTTCGTGGGAGGGGTGGAAGATGGCGAGTTGTCCGCCGCGATTGCTCGCGCCTACAACGATTGGCTGGCCGAATTCTGTAGCCATGCGCCCGATCGTTTGTTCGCCGCTGCGATGATCCCGATGCAGGACATCGCGCTGGCCGAGGCCGAAGTACGACGCATAGGCGACCTCGATTGTTTCCGATCGATTTTCATTCGGCCCAATCCCTACTGCGGGCGTAGCCTTCACTCTCGCAAATGCGATCCCGTGTGGAAGGCCTGCGCGGATTTCGATCTGGCGGTGGCCGTTCACGAGGGCGCCGTCGGCAATATGGAAACGGCGGGGGTGGATCGCTTCGAGAATTTGTTTTTTCGGCATATCATCGCCCACACCGTCGAGATGCAGATCGCCGTGCTGTGTTTGATCGGCGGCGGCGCGATGGAACGTTTTCCTTCGCTGCGATTCGCGTTCATGGAGGCCGGCGGCGGCTGGATCGCCTCGTGGCTCGACCGCATGAACGATCACTACGAAGGCGTGTTCGGCGCGATGGTTCCGTGGCTTTCGCGAAAGCCCAGCGAGTATTTCGAACGACAGTGCTACATTTCGTTCGATCCGGGCGAACGCACCGTCAACTCCGTTGCCGAACTGATCGGTGCCGATCGTGTGATCTGGGGCACCGACTTTCCCCATACCGATGGAACCTACCCAGGCTTCATGCGCGAGATGACGGAGTCTATTGCGGGGTTCTCCGAGGCCGATCGCGATCGAATTCTCGGAAGCAATGCCGCGACTCTTTACGCACTGGACTGACGGAGTACTTGGCCATGCCCACCCTCGATCAGCTCACCGAACAGGAAGCGTGTTTCGCGCAAGCGTTTGCCGCCGGTGATCTCGAGATCGCACGCGGTCTCTATCACCCCGACGTTGTTTATCTCAGTCCGACCGTACGCCTGTACGATTGGCCGCGACGTATCGAAGGGGTTGAGAAGACGCTGGAGTTCATCGCACTGACCATCGAGAGCTGTCGTGACATCCGCTATCGGGCGGTGGAGCTGGCTTGTTTGCCCGACGGGACCTCTGGATTTGTACGGATACATTTCGATTGGACGATGGGGGAGCAGCGATTGCGCTCCAACTACGTTGTCTTGTATCGCTACCGTGACGGCCTCATTGCACGGCAAGAGCTCTACTACGATCCCAGCGGCGAGATCGATGTGATCGACTGAAACGGGGAAAGATCCCCCGGCTTCCCGAGGGATCTACCCAGCCCATGACAACAATTTTAGGCGGGAGAGCAAGCACCGCGAAGAGCATCGGTCCTCAGCGGTCCTCGCACACCTCCAAGTCCTTCAGGATCCCGTCTGCAATGCTGTAGATCCAGCCGTGCACCGTCAGCTCTTGGCCCGAGTCCCAAGCCTTTTGAACGATTGCGGTATGAGTCAGATTGGCGACTTGTGCTACGACGTTGAGTTCGCACAAGCGGTCGTGCTTTTCTTCGTCGGTCGCAAGGTGGTCAATTTCCTTTTGGTGGTAACGGTACATGTCGTTGATGTTGCGCAGCCAGTTATCGATCAAACCGTGGACTCGTTCGTCCAGGGCTACTTTGATACCGCTGCACCCGTAGTGTCCGCATACGACGATGTGCTTTACCTTGAGGACCTCCACCGCGTATTGGACCACCGATAAGCAGTTGAGGTCGTTGTCGACGACCAGATTTGCGATATTGCGGTGGACGAAGACTTCCCCGGGCGCCAGGTCGACGATCGCGCTCGCGGGCACGCGGCTATCGGAACAGCCGATCCACAAGATCTCGGGATTCTGCTGCTTCGACAACTTGGTGAAGAAGTCGGGGTCGGTTGCTTTGATCGCGGCCGCCCACTTTCTGTTGTTCTCGAACAATTTATCCAAATTTCGCATATTTCGTTTTTGCCGCTTCTCGTTAACCGGCCGTAATCCGTTCTCGTGCCTTTTTGGGTAGCCCCGCGACAACGAGCGCGTAGGACAGCTCTATGAGTTCGCGAATTAGTTTCGGGGGCAGGCTCGCATCGAAGATCAGCGTGTTCCAATGCCGTTTGTTCATATGATAACCGGGCAGGATCGCTTCATGCCGTTCGCGTAGGTCGATCGCGCGTTCGGGGTCGCATTTGAGATTCATGCGCCCGATCTCGTCGTTCATGCCGGCCGTGGCAAACATCTTGCCGGCTACCTTGTACACCAGGACGTCGGGACCGAAAGGTGTCGTCTCTTCCACTTCAGGAAGGGCCATACATATCTCGATCGCGTCGCCTAGGTCCATCAATTCTATTCTCGGCGCTATTGTCGATAGCCGACGGATGACAATGCAGTTTTGCTCAACAGTCAATCGTCGTCTCTCTTTTTGGATTTACGTGGCGCCGTGTGCGCCGTATCCTCGTCCTTATGAGCGCCGCAGCCTCTCTCGTTCTGGGCAGTCGAGCCGACGATTCATTGCTGAACGCGATCGTTCTTCGAATCGAAGTTGCAGGCATATCGGTGACCACGGTAGGCCTCGACGCGCGCATTGAAGGCGACGCGCGGCACCGGGCCCGGTTTCGCGAGGCGATCGCCGAAGTTGCAGGCAATCCCATCATTGGTGGGTTCTCGCTCGGTGCGCGCATCGCCGCCACGTTGTGCTCGGACGCTGCACCACGTGCACTTTTGGGCTTTGGATACCCGTTTCATGCTCCCGAGGATGCCGAGATGCGCCGCGGGCTGGATGCCTTGCGTCAGGTCAACGTGCCGACCCGAATTATTCAGGGCACACGAGACCCGCACGGCACCGAGATTGAGGTAGAAAACTACGGGCTCCCCGATTGCGTGCAGATGAGCTGGCTTGCCGACGGGAATCATCGCTTTGTACCGCGCCAACGTTCGGGTTTCACGCAGGAAGACCATATCGTGGGCGCAGCTGAACTCGCGATCTCGTTCGTCCGTAGCCAATGAGCCCGCATATCGTTGCCGTGTCATCGCCGTCGCCTATGAATTCAATTCCCGAAGACGGTCGCTCCCTGATCGAGCGCCCCGGATTCTCGTATCTTCCTCGTTTCATCAGCGCTCAGGAAGCGGCAGCACTTATCGAGTACTTCAGCGCGATCACGCCGTTGTGGGAGCAGCGCCATCGCGATGTCGATCACGGGCGTCCCGGAGAGCACAGCCGGCGACTTACACGCCCCGTCTACTGGTTGGGGGCTTGGCAGTTCGCGTGCTTGGGGTATTACGCCGAACCGGATCACCGCGAAGACCGATGTCTTCGGGCCGAGCCGTTCCCCGATGTGATGAACACGATACTCGATCGCCTGCGACCGATGTTGCAGGCGCATGACGCGTCGATCGAAGACGTCCCGAACAGCTGCTTGATCAATTACTACGGCCGCGAAGTCGGCAAGGGTCCGCCGCGCGACTACGCGCGCTTGCGCATGCATCGTGATGGGGAACCCGGTCCGGTGGTGATGTTCTCCATCGGCCAGCCGGGGCTGCTGGAGTTTCTTGATCCAGACCCCGATACGGGTGACGAACCGGAACTGGCGCTCTGGACGCGCCATCGGTCCGTGTGCATTTTGAGTGGCCCGGACTTCAAGGATCGCCTCTACCATCGGATCGCACAGGTGCGGTTCGGAGACGAGCCTGCGATCGATTCCCGGCTAGCCGATTTCGAGGCGCGCCGCGTAAGCGTGTCGTTTCGACATGTGCCGGAAGCGCTCATCTCCGATTTCGACGCGCTCAGCGAACGATCACGTACGCGCATTCGAGACTACGTTGGAGAACTCGCCGAGCATTCATCGCATTTTCGCGCGCAGCTCGAGCGCCGGCCTTAAAAATATCGCGCCAGCGCCGGCCTTCATTCAACACACGCGTGCGGTTATCGTCGGGCTGCCGCCGAGCGACCGGCGCCGCCTGGAGTCTTTGTGCACTACGAAACGATCACCGTTGAAACGCGAGACGCCGTATCGGTGTTTACGCTCAATCGTCCCGACCGACTGAACGCCTGGATCCCCAAAATGAGCGAGGAACTCGCGCATGCATTGGAGACCGCCAACGATGACACGGGCATTGGCGCGATCATCATGACGGGCGCGGGCAGAGGCTTCTGCGCCGGTGCCGACATGAACGATACCTTCAAGACACGTATCGAGGGAGGCGACCCGGGCGAGAACACCGCCGCAGGGCAGGGGGGCATGCCCGCCGGTCTGGACTGGGTGGATCTTTGCCGACGCTCGAAACCCATGGTGGCGGCCGTAAACGGCGCTGCCGTGGGCATCGGTCTCACGCAGATCTTGCCTTTCGATGTGATCGTTGCGTCGGAGAAAGCGAAGTTCGGGATGGGGTTCATCAAGATGGGGCTGGTGCCGGAGCTAGCGAGTACACATCTGTTGGTACAGAGAATGGGCTTCGGTCGCGCCTCGGAGATGTGTCTGAGCGGGCGCCTCTATAGCGGCCTCGAAGCCGCTGACGTGGGCCTGGCCGATCACGTTGCCGAACCCGATGCGCTGATGGCGAAAGCGGCGGAGATTGCCGACTCGTTTGCCGCCAATCCGGATCGACAGCTGCGTATGACCAAGACCTTACTCACGCGAAACGGTTCGCCTGTGGATCTTAGCGATGTTCAGCAATCGGAAACCGAACTGCTGCGTGAATGCTGGAAGTCCCCGGAGCACGCCGAGGCTGTGAACGCATTTATAGAGAAACGGCCGCCCAAATTCAGATAGCGCGTGTCGACTATTTGATCTTCCCCGAGAGCAGACAGAGGACCTCGACGAATGAGCGATAGCCCCGAGTACACTCCACCGAAAGTTTGGAAATGGAACACCGAAAGTGGTGGCCGGTTTGCGGCCATCAACCGCCCGGTTGCAGGCTCGACACACGAGAAGGAGCTGTCGGTCGGCAAGCACCCGTTGCAGCTCTACTCGCTCGGAACGCCGAACGGCGTGAAAGTGACCATTATGCTCGAGGAACTGCTTGCGCTGGGGCATGCCGGCGCGGAGTACGACGCTTGGCTGGTCAATATCATCACAGGTGATCAATTCGGCAGCGGCTTCGTGGACGCGAATCCGAACTCGAAGATTCCGGCGCTCGTCGACCGCAGCACCGACCCGCCAACGCGTGTGTTCGAGTCGGGGGCGATCCTCTTGTACCTCGCCGAAAAGTTCGAGGAGTTTCTACCGACTGAGCACGTCGCCCGCACGGAGTGTCTGTCGTGGCTTTTCTGGCAGATGGGCAGCGCACCGTACTTGGGCGGCGGCTTCGGCCACTTCTACGCTTACGCGCCCACAAAGATCGAGTATGCGATCGATCGGTTCGCCATGGAGATCAAGCGCCAACTCGATGTACTCGACCGGCACCTGGCCGAACACGATTACATGGCCGGTGATCTCTATACGATCGCAGACATGGCGATCTGGCCTTGGTACGGCGCGCTTATGGCGAACGCGGTGTATGATGCCGCCGAATTTCTCGAGACCCAGACCTACACGAACGTCGGCCGATGGATGAAGCAGGTCGGGGCACGCGAGGCCGTCGAGCGCGG
>Ga0315338_1000787_pt1 | contig 55595 bp, 53 predicted proteins | sample ASW8metaG_FD_204518 | JGI IMG/M metagenome (GOLD analysis project Ga0315338, IMG submission 204518) | Ammonia-oxidizing marine archaeal communities from Monterey Bay, California, United States - ASW #8 | ecosystem: Environmental > Aquatic > Marine > Coastal | place: USA: California | collected... | reverse complement strand
CGCCAGTTCTCCGAAATCTGTGGGAGGACTGATGTACAATAATTCGCAATAATCGTTGCGGTTAAAGGGGAAAAGACCACCGTAGGGTATCTGGCTTCGAACCAGGTGGTCGGGGGTTCGAATCCCTCCGGGCGCGCCATTAAATCAAGGAGTTACGGCGCACTGAAAAAATGCACTGTCCCATAAATAGTCGTTTGTCCCATAAATCCGGGTTATGTCAACAGTAGAAACCCTCGCTGACGTGCTCGGTAATTACCGTCAGAATCAAGTCTAGTCGAGTATCACCCGCTTAACATTAAAGTTGTAACCAAGCCGAATTGACGTGAACAAAATTTCTTCCCGATGGATTATCTTAGCTGTACTGTTCGCCAGTCGTACCGGGCTTGGTTTTCAGTTCCAGACACTCGGTTCTGTATCCGACCACTTGGTCGACATTTTCCACTTTAACTATGCCGAAATAGGAATGCTAATTGGTGCATTTCTTCTGCCTGGTGTGGTGCTTGCGTTACCCTGCGGATTTGCGGGACGCTATACCAGTGACCGACTACTCGTCACAATCGGATTAGTATTCCTGGCGCTGGGTGGTGCTGTTGCAATAATTGCAACCAGCTTCAATATGTTTGCCCTTGCAAGAATAATCTGTGGTATTGGTTTTGTAGTCACTACTATCTATTTCACGAAGATGGTAGCTGATTGGTTTGATGGTAAGGAGTTAGCTACTGCTATGGCAGTGCTTGTGATGAGTTGGCCGTTTGGTATTGCTATGGGTCAAGTTGGGCACGTTTTGTTGGCTACTCTCTTTGATTGGCGCATGGCATTTGTTGCAGCTTCGATATACTGTTGTTTGGGTGCGTTAGGCGTATTTTTCGTATATCGCATGCCTACACATACCAACGACCATGCGCACTCACCTCAGTTGGGGCTACCTAGCAACGAACTGACTCTCACATTGCTTGCCTCACTTGTCTGGGCATTGTTCAATGCCGGTTACATAGTCTATTTGAGTTTTGGTGCAAGCGTATTGATTAACGGGGGTTACGAACCAACTGGAGCGGCTGCAATCATCAGCCTGGCCAGCTGGGTTATGCTGTTCTCGGGAGCAATTTGTGGTCAGCTATCCGATAGATTTAAGAAGCCGGACACAATTCTATATATTTGCCTATCCGGTGGTATCGCGTCGCTACTTCTGCTGCCGTGGACTCAGTTCGCAGTAGGACTGAGTCTGTTATTTGGGTTAATCGGTGTAGCTCCCGCAGGAATCATTATGGCATTAACAACGCAAGCGATGGCTCCTCATCGGCGTGCATTTGGAATTGGGGTTTTCTTCAGTAGTTACTTTTTCATCACGACACCCGCACCCGGGATTGCTGGCTGGCTATTCGATATAACTGGCATCGCTTATTGGCCAATTGTGTTTGCTGCAACCTTATTCCTTTTCACAGGAGTTGCAAATGCAGTATTTCGATACGTCCAAACTCGGTTACCAAAAATAACGAATGAACCTCTAGCCGAGCGGGATGCATAACTATCAAGGACAAAGATATTCGTGACGTAGTACGGATACTTCAACTACTGCAAGGTACTACAGACTCAAGCCCACCGTAGTAACTCCCCTGTCCCACGAAAGCGTTAGAAACTCCTAAAATAAGCAGTAATATTCTCTAAAACTCTAAAGTTTATGGGACAGCCGTAGTTCACTTATACCTATATTTATAGTGTGAAGTACCTTTTAGAGTACTTGGCTTCGAACCAGGTGCTCGGGAGTTCGAATCTCTTCGGGCGCGCCATTAAATCAAGCACTTAGGATGATTTAAAATTTTAGGACCGATTTTGATCAGCTCGAACAAGATGTCGTGGTGTTTTTCCCTAGACATAATTTTCTCCCAAACTTATGTACGGAGCTCAAGTTGCCTCATTTCGGCAATGATGGTGTGAAATCACGCAACTGGCGGGTGATATGGTCGGTCTACTCCGCTTAAATCTAGAGTGGCATAGTCAAAACGCAACCTTATATTCTTGAATTGTATTACCACCATCGACTATCAGTAGCTGCCCAGTCACATAGCTAGCTTCTTCACTTGCTAGAAATACAGCTACATGACCCACTTCCTCAGGAGTACCAGGACGTCCAATTGGTGTGAATTTTCCAGCCGTGATCTCGCTATCACCGCTCGCCGCGGTCTCAATCCACCCAGGACCAATACAATTAACCGTTACATTATTAGGACCTGACTCAATGGCAAGTGACCGGGTCATACCTAACATACCCGCTTTCGCTGCACTATAAACGGAACTCCCTGCAATACCTACGCTAGGCCCGGTTACTGAAGAAATATTGATAATCCGGCCATAATTACGTTCCATCATTCCAGGAAGTACAGCACGTGTAACCATGAACGCGCTAGTAAGATTAATATCAATACCATAATGCCATTGTTCATCACTAACTTCATGGAATAATGTGCTGGGTTCATCTCGCCCAATCTGAACCATACCAGCGTTGTTAATAACAATCTCTATTGGACCAAGAGCGTTTTCAGTTTGTTCTATTAGAGTATTAACTGCCGTACTATCAGTAAGATCTGCAGTCCTTGAGAAAACATTTAAAGCAGTTCGTTCAATCTCATCTCGTCTTTCATTTATTCGATCCGTGGTAGATGTGATCGCAATTTTTGCACCAGCTGAATACAGCAGTCGGGCTGTCGCAAAACCAATACCTTCTGGACTCCCAGCGCCCGTAACCAATGCCACTCGATCTTTGACTCCAGTCATAAAAATTTCCTGGTAAAGCTGTTAGGCTTCTGCTTGATACGATTCATTTAATAGATCCTTTGGATCAACTATCACTAACCCACGATATACACTAATCATCACAGCTGATGTGACAACTTGAATAGATCAACTACTGCTAAGTACTATAGATTGAAGCCCGCCGTAGTTACTCCCTTATCCCACTAAAGCGTCAGAAACTCCTAAAAGCAGTAATAAAACTATTTGAAACTCTGAGTTTTGTGGGATAGCCGTAGTACACTTATACCTATATTTATAGTGTGAAGTGCCATTTCGAGCACCTGGCTTCGAACCAGGTGGTCGGGAGTTCGAATCTCTCCGGGCGCACCATTAAATCAACGACTTAGGGCAATTTGAAAATTTAGGCATTCCCAAGTAAATACGATATCAGCCTAATCGCCATCTTAAACTGGAGACTGTCATGACGATTGGTATTGGATTGGGTTTAGCAACATACACATTCTCGACTGCGGAGGGTTATTGGCAGTGGGTGAAACGTTGTGACACAGCCGGGGTCGACTCTTTGTGGCAGACCGACCGACTGATTTCTAATGAGCCGTTCCTGGAGTGCATGAGTGTTATGGCCGGACTTACCGGGTCGACTAAGACAATCAAGTTTGGTATGAACGTGGCTTCGTTGGGACTACGGGATCCGCTACAGACAGCAAAACAATGCGCCACTATTGACTATCTTTCTGGTGGTCGCCTGCTGCCTGCATTTGGACTGGGAAGCAACCGTTCGCGGGACTTTATTGCCTCAGGTACATTGACCAAAGCGCGTGGCCAGAAGATGAACGAGGCGTTGGAGATCATGAATCGGCTCTGGACCGGAGAAGAAGTTACTTTTGGGGGCAAGCACTACCAGTACGACAAGGCTAGCATCAGGCCGTGCCCGGTGCAGGTTCCGCTACCTCTTTGGATCGGCGGCAGTTCCGACGCAGCTATCGAGCGGACTGCGAAATACGGAACTGGTTGGCAAGCCTCATTCGACACACCCGAAGAAGCTGGTGTAATCGTCGACAAAATTCTGGCAGCCGCCGTCAAGCAAGGACGGTCTATTGATATAGACCATTTTGGTGCCGGTTTCGGAGTTCGATTCGGCTCATGGGACGAGGAGCCGGTGAAGAAGATGACAGCTGATTTCGAGAAACGGACTGGTAAGCAAGCTGCCCGCGGGTTTGTAGTGGGTGGGTCTGATGAGATTCTGGAGCGTATCCAAGCCTATGTCGACCGTGGGGTCTCGAAGTTCATACTTCGACCCATCGGTAATGGTGACGCGGAGATGGAGGAGCAAACTGAGCAAATCATAGAAGAGATTCTTTCAAAGATTTCTCACCTTCAGGAGCGTCGATAATTTATCCAAGTCATTAGGCTCATTACTCTGGTAAACCTAAGCTCTCAAGTCCGAAGCCGGCAAAGTAGATTGTTGAAAATAAAACTTGCTAGGGATGATGAATTTGCGGAATAGAAAACGACTGAATTATTAATATTCCCTATTGTTGCCATTCGAATTAACGGCTTAATTCATCAACGCGGCATATTTATCCAGCAGCGGTAATACTACGTCGGTGCCCTCGGAAGGCAACGGCAAGATTCCTCGCAGTGCGCCGAGGTCGGAATGGGCCTTCAAGTCCTCCGCATTAGCCCCGCGCGCATAGAACATGCTCAACGTAATGCTTGCAGGATCACGACCAATATTGGCACACGCCTCCCTAATCTTGATAAGCCCGGAGTCGATGCCATGCGCGCCGCCCAACGGCAGCCAACCGTCACAGAACTCAGCAATGTGCGCGGCAGTTTTCGGTCCCACCGAGCCGCCCATCAGAATCGGAGGATGCGGTCGCTGCGTCGGCTTTGGCCAGGCCCAGCTTTCCTCCAACTCTATGTGTTTTCCTTGGTAGCTTGCTTGATCCTGGGTCCACAGTTCCTTCATCAATAGAACTTTTTCGCGTAGCAGCTCGCGTCGCTTGTTAAAGACAACACCATGATTTCGCATTTCTTCAACGCACCAACCGTAACCAACACCCAATTCAAATCGACCGTTGGAAATCATATCCACACTCGCCACCTCTTTAGCCAGCCAGATGGGGTCGCGTTGCGCAACGAGGGTAATACCTGTACCGAGTCTAATTTTCTCAGTCACAGCGGCACAGGCTGCTAGCCCGACAAACTGATCGTGTGCACGCCAATACATTTCCGGAAGCGGTGGCGCACCTTTTCTGCCACCCCAAGGTGTCTCGCGACTGACGGGGATGTGACTGTGTTCGGGAAACCAGAGCGACTCGAATCCGCGCGCTTCAACTTCCTTTGCAAGCTGAATCGGCTGAATTGACTTGTCCGTTGGGAAGATCATGATACCAATTTTCACGACATGCCTCCTTGTGCTGGGCTGCTGGTTTCGATAGAACAAACAGTACAATAACCACGCTCAGTTGCATATGCTTACACTCTGACTTAGTCAGCCTAGATATTACAAATTAGTAACGAGATTAGCAGTTAATATTGTAATAGGGAACGTGAAAGTATGTGTTCGATTCCCTAGTCAAATACTACACAACCAAACCCACTGTTTGCTGCAAGATACATTCACTGCTCGATAAAAACTCACCACCTCGGGCGCCGCCAGAATCTCTACACCGACATTGTTGCCTTCCTGGTAGGTAATCCCAAGCAGATTCTAAACTCGAAATCATGCTGCGTCGTCAGTGTCTCAGCAGGACTGCGTCACTGGCCCGGGCGTAGATATTCACGAAATCTGATGGGGAGACGGCATGCTCCGGGGGTAACCGAAGCAATAGGTCGACCGTACCGTCCGCGCCACCGAGAGCATGACACAAGCGGTGGGTGCCGTGGAATGTTACGTCTATCACCCGAGACCGACCTAGGGACAAGTTATCATCGTCCTCACCGGCCCCAACCTTGATTTGCTCGGGGCGCAGCACGAGGTGCACCTTGGCACCTGTTTCCGCATCACCCGGGATGTTCAGATTTCCCATCCGGGTCACCACCTCAACCCGACCAGCCTCGTTACGGACCACCTCACCGGAAAAGATATTGCTGTCTCCCATAAACCTCGCAGCGAACAGGCTGGCAGGGCGAAGATACACTCGATCTGGGGGGCCATGATCCTCGATTAGTCCGTTATTAATGAGCGCAATGTTATCAGCAATGCTCATCGCCTCCTCCTGATCATGGGTGACATGAACAAAGGTCACGCCTAAGTTCTTCTGCAGATGTACCAGTTCGTCCTGCATCTGGCGTCTGATGTTCTGATCGAGTGCACCCAAGGGTTCGTCCAGCAGCAGCACCTCGGGTTCAACGGCGATAGCGCGGGCAAGGGCCACACGTTGGCGCTGGCCGCCGGAGAGTTGATGAATGCCGCGATCACCGAGGCCCGAAAGCCCCATTGTTCCAAGCGCCGCTTCCGCACGCTCGCGTCGAACCGGTTTGGAGACTTTGCGCATGGCCAAACCGAAACTAACGTTTTGCAGCACGCTCATATGAGGAAACAGCGCGTAGTCCTGAAACACAGTGGCGGTAGGCCGATGGGCAGGTGGGGTTGTGGTGACATCGTGGCCATCGATGCGCATTTGCCCCTTCGTAGGCATGGTGAATCCGCCCATCATCGATAGAATCGTGGTCTTGCCGCTGCCTGACGGACCAAGCAGCACCAGGAACTCCCCTCTTGCCACCTTGAGATCGACCCTCTCCACGGCGACGACCCCGGAGAATTCTTTTCTGATGCCTTGTAATTCGAGGTGGACATCGTTCATATCACTTGCCTCGTCTCGAAAGCATGAACGCGGCGGCGATGCCGACCATGGTCATCGAAATCGCAAACACCATGGTGCTCGCGGCGTTCACCTCCGGGGTTAATCCGGCCCGCAGCATCTCGAAAATAATTACTGGCAGGGTCACCTCAAACCGACTGAGCAGAAAAGCGACGATGAACTCATCCCAGGAAAGCGTTGCCGCCAGACAGAACGCAGCCAGCAGTGCCGGACGCATGATGGGCGCGATTATCAGAAACAGCACCTGGAAATCCCCCGCACCAAGGTCTCTCGCCGCCCAGTCGATATTGCGTAGATGATCTCCGAACTGGGAAAACACAATCGCAAAACAAAGCGGCAGGTTGATTACAACGTGGCCGATCCCGATCGCAAGTAATGACTTCGGAATCCCAACGAGGTTCAGAGTGATCAACAGGCCCACGCCGATAATCAGGTACGACACCGTCAATGGTGACATCAACAGGAAGCGAATGCTTTTTGAGAACCGCGGTTGGTGGCGGGCGAGTCCGTAGGCGGCGAGGAACCCAAGTAAGGTCGCGACGGCGGCCGACCCCACCGCGACCACCACAGAGTTGATCAATGCATCCATTAGGCGGTCGTTGGCAAGCATCTTTTCGTACCATTGAAAACTTGGCCCATTGAAAGGTGGTACCGGCAACAGTCCGTCCTGGAACGAAAATAACACCAGCACCACCACCGGCGAATAAATAAAAACCAGCGCAGCAAGCAGATAAACAATGGAAGGTACGTTGCGCAGCCAGTGACTCATGGTTACACCCGTTCCATCTTGAGGTGCTTGGCAGAGATCAGGTAAACGACGACCACGACCACCATCAGCGTTATAGCCATGACTGAAGCCATCGGGAAATTTGCGGCCCTGGAAATCTGCAGCATGATCGCCTGGGGAACGAGAACCTCGGTGCCGCCACCCAGTATCTGCGGCGTAACGTAATCACCGATGCAGATCACGAAGCTGATAAAAGCTCCAACGGCAACACCGGGCAGACTCAAGGGAAGGGTTATTCTCAAGAACCCCTGGAGATTGCTCGCACCGAGGTCCGCCCCGGCCTGCAGATAGGATGGCTTGATCTGTACCAGATTGGCATAGATGGTCAGCGTTAGCAGCATTGTAAAAAAGTGCACGAAACCGAGCACTGTAGCGGCCCGCGTGTAGGCCAACTCCCACGGCTGGTCGATAATATCTAAGCCCAGCAGGATCACGTTCAATATGCCGTTCTCCGAGAGCACCAGGAGCCAACCATAGGAACGCACTACGTAGGCAGTCCAAAAGGGAAGCACGAAAAGAAGCAGGGTAAGCGCCTGCCACTTCCGTGGCACCCGGTAAGCGAGAATGTAAGCGAGGGGGTAAGCCAGCAGCACACTGATAGCCGTGCTGAGCAACGTCACCTCGATAGAGTTGTACAACGACGCCACCAGGTAGTCGCGTTCAAAGAACGTTATGTAGTTCTTCAGCGTCCAGGTTGCACTCAGTCCGCCCCGGCTGCGGGTCCAGAAACTCACCACAACCATGGCGATCAGCGGCAATACGAAAAAAACCGTAGTGAACACGCCGGCCGGGTAAACGACCCAGCGGTTCCAATGCAAAGTCTTGCGTACTTTAGAGGGGTTGGACACTCTACCAAAGAGCGAGCAGCGCATTACTCGCCACCGACTCCGTTGGGAGGGTGTCGGCACACCCTCCCGTCGATTACCTGTGGAACGATTCTTATTCGCGCATCAACCGGTACCAATGGTTGGTTCTCAGCTTTGCTGAAACTCGGTCCATAAATCGAGCATCTCCGCGTCCATGTCCGCATCAGGAAACAGCGAGATCGCCGAGCGGGACAAAAAGTCCGATTGCTGATCCCAGCGGAGGATAGCCTTCTGTTCGGCGCTAAGTTCCGCATCAGCATTGGTAGGCATGGCCCAGAAACACTCCGACGTCGCCAACAGACCTTGGCCGGTGGGACTCAGAATCCATTTCACGAATTCCCCCGCCAGATCTTTCTTCTTGCTAGCGCTGAGCACTCCAATGCCCTGATTCCAAATCAGCCCTCCGTCGTTGGAGATGACCCAATCCAGATGCGGGTTTTCGGGGATTAAGTTGGATACCGCAAACTCGGCGCCGCCGACGACGACATCAACACTTCCCGTCACCAGTGCGTTCTGTACGGCGACGATGTCGCCGATCATTTTCACATTTTGCTTCATAGCCAGAAGCCGTTCCCGGATCTTGCCCAGACGCTCGCTGTTGAGATCTTCTGGCCGCCAACCCATGGACATGCCAATCATCTGAATCACCGGGAAGTAATAGTCGTAGACGCCGATCCGGCCCTTGTATTTGCCGTTCCACATGATATCCCCGCGGGCGGCATCGGCAGGGTCGACCTTGTTCTTGTCGTAACAGAAGCCGTAATAGCCAAACTTTTCAGGCACTGCGTAGACCTTGCCGCCGACCCGGGTATAGGGCGCATTCTTGATCTCAGGAAACATACTGTCCCAGGGCGCGATGGATTCCGGTAATGGGTCCAGAATGCCGAGTCCCGCTACCTGTGGAACGTCTGGCGCGTCGATGACGAGCACATCCCAGTCACCGGGCGCCGACTGCTCAAGAACCGAGAGCGCGGTACCGGTGCCTTCGTAGGTCTTCACATTTACCTTTACCCCGTGTGAAGCCTCGAACGGACCGATCAACTTAGTATCCGCATGATCGCACCAGACAAGTATGTTGAGTTCTTCCGCAGCGTTTGCGAACCGGGGCAATATTGCAGTGGCCGCCAGCAGCTGGGCGCCTCCGATCAGGACCGAACGGCGCGTGAGATTCGTTTTCATGATGTTTTCGTCTGTCATTGCTTTTTCTCCTGGGGTTACTTTCTTTTAGAGGTTTAGTAATTGCCTATTAGTGTTTATAAGTCGTCTTTCAGCGCTGTTTATATGCCGGATCGTTGGCAACATGAAATGTTAATTATGTGTCCACCCCGGGCGGCGCAGGGATTTGTCTAGAGTATCTCCGTTCAGTCGGGCCACTCCTGCCATGAGGCGGAGCACCACGCACACCGCCATACGCGAGGTGGAGCCGCTGACGTCGAACATCGGGCACAGTTCCGTAACGTCGATGATGCTCGGACCGCCGGTCTCACTCAGTTTCGACGCAATCTGCATAATTTCCCGTGATTCCAGCCCGCCTGGCTCCGTCGCCGTTACACCTGGCGCCACTGACGAGTCCATCACGTTGAAGTTGAAGCTGAGATACTGACCGTCGGTTCCACCCCAGACGCGCTCGATGGTCTCATCCATCACCTCACCAACGCCGCGCTCCAGCACCTCGAGCATGGGGTGAAACCGGACGTGCCGGCTTCTGGCAAGATCGATATGATCCTTTGGATTGAAGGAGTTGCGGGCGCCGATGTGAGCGACGTTCTCCGCCCCTAGGTTAGGCAGTTCCGTGATGCGCGCCATGGCGCAGGTACTGACGTTGCTTTCTCCCGCCCATGAATCGGCAAAGTCGAGATGCGCTCCCAGGTGCATGTAGCCCATTTTCTTGGCGGCACCTAGATGGTCCGATAATGCTTTCGAGGCCGGGATGGAGATCGAGCGGTCGCCACCGCAGATAATAGGTGTCTTGCCGGCGTCTAGAGCAAATTTCACCGCATTGTAGATGCGTTCTCGCGCGACCTCGGGATTGACCCTCGGCATCGAAATGTCGCCGCAGTCAACCACCGAGCCGTTCAGATCTACGTTGAATTCAAACCAATACGGAAAATAATCGAGGGAAGCAACCCGGAACTCCCGTGGACCGTCTTCGCATCCCGGTTTACCCACGTTGCCCTCATCGAAGGGTACGCCGATGTAAACGTAGTCACATTCAGCATCCTTGAGTTCATCGCTGAACACGGGGCAAAACGGGGCCCGCAGGAATGATAGTTGTCCAGGAGTGCGGTAATTGTCCGCCTCGGTACCGCCCAACGGGGAAAATAAGTGGTTAAACGCTCTTACAGGATTCATTATGGCGTTCCAGATTATGCCGTGTCACTGGTGGTCCGAACTTGGTATCGTGGAGCCAAATCCATGGTTAGGGACTCTCGCCCCGCGCACGCAACGCCCGGGCGCGGCTGCCCAGATAGTGATAAATGAGATTACAAGCGAGTTTGGTGCTGATCTGGCTAGTATCGAAAACCGGTGACAACTCTGCGAGTTCAAAAACGTCCACGTTGTACTCACCGGCTATCCTTGCGACCTGCAGCGCTTCACGCGCATTCAAACCGTAGCTCTCCGGGCAGCTGGTACCCGGCATACAGCTGTGATCGATAGAATCGGTGTCCCAAGAGCAATAGATTGTCTCGGTGCCACGGGACGCGCGGTCAAAGATGAACCGCGAGCATTTGTCCACACCCTTTTCGACCACCTCGGACATGGCCACAATTGGAATTTCGTTGTCGATCCAGAAGTCCATCCAGTCCTTGGGGTTGAGACCGTTGCGTGAGCCCATGTGTGCCATGTTCTCGCCGCTGCAGTTTGGAAGCTTTAGCGCCATCGGCGGCCCTGATGCGTTGGTAATTTCGACCCCACCCCAATCCACCGCTGCATCGAGATGACAGTCGATGTGCAAATACCCCATTTTAGCCTGGGGCCGGTGGCGCTCTAGATAGTTGGAAAGCGCCCGTGCACCCGGTATGGGTACGGAATGGTCACCGCCGACCAAGATCACCCTAGCGCCGCCCTCAAGACACTCGGTTACGTAGTCGACCATGTACTGTTGGGATTTCACGCTGTTGCCGGGCACGATGGGGATATCGCCGCAATCAACTACATTGAAGAACGTCATCAGGTCCACATCGTACTCGAACATGTAGGGAAAGTACTGGGTAGACGCCTCGCGTATTCCCTGGGGCCCGCTGGACGTGCCCGTGCGTACGATTGTGCTGAGATCCCAGGGTGCGCCGAGAAAGCAAACCTTTGCCCCCATTCCCTGAATTCTGTCGCGATCCGGCGGACAATACGGTGCTCCCATAAACGTGATGATCCCGCCTGCCTTCACCACACCGTTGTGTTTGGTCGGCGACCGCGTATGGGCGTCGGTTGTGGTCTCCTGGTGAGGACCCTGATGTTGATGCGGAACGAAATTCCAGGGGTTGCCGGATTGCGTGGTCATACCGTTTCCTGCCGCAGTGCTGGATTTACAAAGTGGCCGGCGGAATGGCGCGAGCCTGCAATATTCTCATCGGCGGGTTCAAGTTCTATAGACGTGAGTTGCATCTCACGACCGCTAACCACTTTGGGGGTAGGGAAACCGCAGTCTGGGCATCGGAAATTGAAGCGTCCGCTGGGTGTCTTGACCGCATCGCAGGTGTGACAGAATACGCTTAGCGGTATCTCTTCAATGCTGAGTGTGGCACCTTCGCAGCTACTTCCCTTTGATGCGGATTCAAAACAAAAGTACAGCGCCCGGGTCATGGCTGAAAGCTCACCCAAGCGGCAGTTGACTCTCTTCACACGCGTCGCGCCGTTTTGAAAGGCGTACTCATCCACCATCTCGATGAGGCTTCGGGCCAACGCGAGCTCATGCATTGTGGACTAGCTCACTACCCGCTCTGGGCCAAGCGGCCGTTGTCAGTTTGGACCGGTTCACGGCCGCGCAATTGCGCGGTGCGATTCACGATCCAATCGCACCACTCCTGAATACCGGTGCCGTCCCGAGCCGAAACCCGCAGCACCTCCAGATCAGGATTAATTCGAAGTGCTCGCTCTACCGCCTTGTCCACATCGAAATCGACGTGGGGGAGTAGATCCATTTTGGACAGAATCATTACATTGGCGGCAGCGAACATGTCCGGATACTTAAGCGGTTTGTCGTCGCCCTCGGTAACGGACAGGATGACCACCTTGAAGGCTTCACCGAGATCGAATGCGGCCGGGCATACCAGATTACCCACGTTTTCGATGAAGACCACACCACCGTATTGCATAGCAAGGTCCGGCAGGGCGTGGCCGACCATATGGGCGTCCAGATGACAACCCCTGCCCGTATTGATCTGAACCGCCGGAACGCCGGTCTCACGAATTCTATTAGCGTCGTTGGCAGTGGCCTGATCGCCTTCGACCACCCCAAGTGGCGTACTACTGGGAAACAGATTCAAGGTTTGGACCAGAAGGGTTGTCTTACCGGCGCCGGGGCTAGATACCAGGTTCAACGCGAGCAGGCGGCGATCCGCCAGCCATTGCCGGTTCGCCTCGGCATAGCCATCATTCTTGGACAGGATATTCTGTTCTATCTGGATCAGGCTGTCCTGACTGAAGCCCGCTACACTGACCCCCGCCACCCCCGAACCATAGTGATGATCGTGACTGCGACTGTGACTGTGACTGTGACTGTGAGGCTGGTGTACGTGATCGTGCGAATGGTGACTTTCGTCAGTTTGGCCACACCCGCAAACGGTGCACATGCTTACCTTTCTCCTAATTTATTAGCATTCGCAACACGGCGGATGTGCCGAGTTGTCCAACGAAGTCTTACTAGTAAATCAATAATTTCAGTCTGGCATAAAAGTGACTAGCCAGTCAAATCAAAAAAAACAACCAAACAGGTGACAAAATTCAAGCAATGCGCGTCAAAGCCTTTTCCGAATTCGCGCAAGAGGCACGGGAAAGACAATTTGCAGACAAAGATCACGAAGTGTCCGTTGATGAGACAGTTGTCGATCAACTGGTCGATGTCATCGATGCCGAAACGGACAATAAATTAAATTTTATAAAGATGGTTAGTGCTAGTGACTAAATTTACGAGCTACGACTTGAAGGAATAGGAATTTACTTTCAGTGAGCGCAGGCAATGAGGTCATCAACATAACCAAAGAACCCGCCATTGCAGGTTCAACATAGCCTCGTTATGTTGAGCAGCCAATGGGTACCTAGGGTCGCAAGTCTGTATACCCCTCAAGTGGCCTGGGGCACAATAACGGTGGACTGCTAATACTCCCGACAAGTATCCTACCTTTATGCCCAGAATGATGCCCTACCCTCATTAGGGTTCACGCGACAGTCTTAGAAACTCCTAAAAGTAGTAATAAAACTCTTTATAATTCTGAATCCTGTGGAAACGCAGATTTAAGACAACCCCTGTATTTATAGATTAAAGTGCGCTTTTGAGTACCTGGCTTCGAACCAGGTGGTCGGGAGTTCGAATCTCTCCGGGCGCGCCATTAAACCAAAGAGTTACAGCGATTTAAAAAATTAGGAGTTCCCAAATAAATACTATGTCAGCCATTCAAAGGGGAGGTTTTGTGGAGAAATGGTTACAAAATGCACTTGCCTACAATGAGTCGTGGCTCGAATTTCAAATGCGCCAAACCAAGCAGCCTGGGTGCGTACTTGCAGTAGCCTACAAAGGTCGGGTGGTATTCGAGAAGGCGTACGGACGTTCGGATGTTAATAGTGGTGAGCGACTGACTCCGCGTCACCGATTCCGGGTCGCCTCACATTCAAAAACCTTCACCGCCGCAGCAATACTCAAGTTACGCGAATTGGGAAAACTCAACCTAGATGATCCGGTTGGACGTTATATCGATCGGCTTCATAGGGACGTAGCAAAGGTAACCTTGATTCAGTTGTTGTCCCACGGTGGTGGTCTGGTTCGCGATGGCGCCGATGCTAGCCAATGGAAAGAGAAACGACCGTTTGCGGATAAAAACAAATTACTTGCCGATCTGGCTAGTGGACTTGTAATCCCGGCTGACACCCGCATGAAGTACTCCAACCATGGATTTGGTCTGTTAGGTTTAGTCATCGAGGAAGTTACCGGAGAGTCTTTTAGTTCCTGGGTCAGCAACAATATTGTGGCTCGATCAAACTTGAAGGAGACCGTGCCTGATGCACCCATCGACAACAGTATTCCAAAAGCCCGTGGGCACAGCGCCGAATTACCTTTAGGTTACCGTGTCACTATTCCAGGTGAGAACATAACCAACGCACTTGCTCCTGCCACAGGATTTGTGTCCACCGCCTCTGATTTGGTTACATTTTTTGCGAGTCTTGATCCTGCCGCCCGGCGTAGCGTGCTCACACAAGAGAGCCGTCGCGCAATGCAACATAAGCAATGGAAGGACCCACACGGTAGAGGTCCGTCTGACACTTACTATGGACTAGGTATGATCATGGGTGGCTCCGGGAGCTGGGAGTGGGCCGGCCACGCTGGAGTGTTTCCGAGTGCACTCTCATTTACTTACATGCTGCCTGGACGCGATATCTGTTTTTCAATTTTAACTAATGCCCTAGATAGTCCGGTCATGTTCTGGGCCAATGGTGTCCTTAATATCTTTAAGGTGTTTGGCACCAATCCATTGCCGAATAGCCGAACCCGCCTGTGGAAAGGACGTTGGTGGGGTATGTTTCAACCGCAACCACGCGATTTAATCCCGTTTGGTAATCAAGTTTTCATGGCATCACCTAGCCAACTAGATCCGTTTGCTGGTACTGAACAAATTACTGTGACTACTAAAAATGCGGGCTTCATAAGCCTAGCAGGTGGGCTCAGCAGCTATGGCGAGGGAGCCCGTTTAGTGCTTAACAAAGATAGTAAAGTACAAGAAGTCTGGCTTGGCGGTAACTGCCTTGTGTCTGAGCGAAAATTGAAAGCAGAACTTAAACGGAAATACGAAGCGCAAGTGAAGTAAATCTCTTATATTCTTTCGATCAGACTACAAAGAGGTACTACAGGCTTAAACCAACAGTAGTGACTCCATTGAGTTCCCAATACAATTAGTGAAACCTCTAAAAGTAGTAATAAAACTCTTAGAAACCCTAATTTATTTGGGAACCTTCGTTTACAATAATCCCTGTATTTGTAGATTTAAGTGCGCTTTCGAGTACCTGTTTTCGAACCAGGTAGTCAGGGGTTCGATCCCTCCGGGCGCGCCACTAGATCAACGAATTAGGTCACCTTACAAATGGTGGGGTGTCCAATAACCACCGAATCCACCAATAACTTCGGTATTTCAGCTGGTCCTCAGCGCTAATTATGATGGTTCCTATGTAGGCGTATGCCAAGACAATAACGCCTCTTATGACGGCCCACCATAGATCGCGACACGGGTAGACTCGTAAAGGTGGCGAGCTGTCCGTTGAACTATCAGTTCAGATTCAGTGCACGGTCACAATCTGGGCTCTGATGAATTCTGGATTGCCCGCCTTTACGAATAAGGAGGAATAGCACGATGAAGAGACTTGGATTCATAGGTATCGGCATGATGGGTAAGCCGATGGCGAAAAACCTGCTCAAGGCAGGATACGAACTCACGGTGCTCGATCTGAATGCACCAGCTGTCGAGGAACTGGTCGGCGAAGGTGCCGTCCGGGCGAAACATCCCGTAGAGGTGATGAGTCAGTGCGAGGCGGTAATCACCATGCTGCCGGGTTCTGCGGACGTGGAGCAGGTGGTGTTGGGCGAACAGGGACTGCTGTCTGCGATTCACGACGGGCACCTCGTCATCGATATGAGCACGATAGATCCGATGGTATCAAAGCGACTCGCGCTGAAGATTGAATCTGCAGGAGGGCAGATGATCGATGCCCCGGTGAGCGGCGGTGAGATAGGCGCCATCAACGGCACGCTGACGATAATGATTGGCGGCCCTGCCACCGTGCTTGACCGCTGCCGCGAGGTGCTGGCGGTGATGGGCAATAAGCTGATTCATGCCGGCAATGAAGCCGGCATGGGGGGCAAGGTCAAGCTGGTCAATAATATGATCACCGGGATTTCAATGATCGCCACCTCGGAAGCTTTTCTGACAGGGCTGAAAGCGGGTCTCTCGATGGAGACTATTGTCGAGGTCGTTGGGACCAGCAGCGGCAACACATGGGTACTTCAGAACCATTTTCCAAATACGGTCCTGAAAGACCAGCATGAACCTGGCTTTATGCTCGATCTCATGTACAAGGACATTGGCCTGGCACTGGCTCTCGCAGACGAAGTGGGTATCCCCGTACCTGTCGCGGGACTAGCGCGTCAGGTGTACCAGAGCGGACGAACGGCGGGTCTGGGTCGTAAGGATTTTTCCGCGGTCTGGAAACACATGGCCGAGGCAGCAGGTGTGCATCAACTTGCCCCACCGAATGACGACACTGAGAATAGTTTGTAGGAGTCGATCAGAGACTTGGTTGCGAAACCAGACTAACTGTCAAAAGAAAGTTTAAAATGAGTACTGCCAGAACAAATGTAGTAAATCAATGAAGCTCGGATTACTATTGCCCAATCAAGGCGTCGTCTTCGGCGCGACGACTATATCTGAACTGCTCGAACTCGCTGAACAGGCTGAAAGCTCCGGCATATTTGAAAGTCTTTGGGTCGGCGACAATCTACTTGCAAAACCACGACTTGAGTCTGTCACACTCCTGTCCGCGCTCGCCGTACGCACAAAGACTTGCCGGCTTGGCACGGCCTGCATGGCGAGTTTCCCGCTGCGGCATCCAGTAGTACTTGCCGCACAATGGAGTGCGCTCGATTGCCTTGCCGGCGGCCGAACGCTACTTACGGCATGTATCGGCGGTGGACCCACGAAAGGCAATATCGCGGGTGACTTCGGGTCCGAGTACGGTGCAATGCAAGTTAACCCAACTGAACGGGTCGCCCGGATGGAGGAGGGAATCGCGGTGCTACGCGTGTTATGGACGCAAGATCCCGCAACCTTCAAGGGACGATTCTTTAATTTCGATGGCATCGCGGTTCGCCCGCAACCGGTGCAGAACCCATGCCCACCAATTTGGGTGGCGAACAACCCATGGGTATTCGGCACAAGTAAGTCTGGCACAATTAACAAGCAGGTAGACCGGGTCGCACGTCTCGCGGACGGCTGGATGACCGTTGGCGCCACGCCCGACCAGTTCGATAGCGCATGGAGGGAAATTTGCGACGCCGCAGAAAGCCACGGCCGGGATTCCGCCCATCTTGGAAACGCGATTTACTTCAATCTCAACTTAAACGACGACAGGGCAAAGGCTTACGCAGAAAGCAAGCGCTTCCTTGATGAGTACTACAATTCTAATTGGCCAGAATGGAAAGTAAATGTATGGACTGCTTGTGGCACCCCAGCAGAATGTGTAGAACGGATACACGCTTTCGAGCCAGCGGGCGCCCAGACGATGATTATCCGCTTCACATCCTACGATCAAAAAGCACAGCTTGCACGTTTCCTCGACGATGTAGTGCCGTTGCTGTGATCGCTAGCGATCGGCGCTGCAGTTTGGAGAAACAGTAGTCGAGCTGCAAATTAGAAATTTAGAAGTAGATCCTTCTAAAGATGAAACATATCTACACATTACAAATGTCAACCATTAGTGAAAAGGTAAAGCGAGATGCCATCAACTATGAATACAAACAACATTGAGGCACTCACCTTTGATACCGGTGGAACCATTCTGGACTGGCATACCGGATTCGCTACTGCACTTAAGAATATTGGGGAAATTCACCAGATCAAAAGAGACTGGGGTAGGATAGCCAATGACTTGCGACGTCGATCACTAGGGAAAATGGTAAACCTAGGTAAGCATGAGCCTCCTCAATACAATTTCGATGACGCACACCGTTTGGTCCTTAACGAGGTTTGTGTCGAAAATGGATTGGATTCGTTTACTGAGAAAGAACGCTACAGCATCTGGTGGGAGACAGTACACAGTCTCGCAACATGGCCAGACTTTCCCGCTGTGCTGCCAAAACTCCGCCAACGATTCATGTGTGTCTCTTTCACGATTCTAAGTTTCCGAATTGTTATGGATACTGCGAAGAGAAATGGGCTGAGTTGGGATGCGGTGATATCATGTGAGACGATCGGAAAATACAAACCACTACCTGAAGCTTACGAGCGGGCAGCACATTACTTGCAACTTGAGCCCCACCAGTGCTGTATGGTGGCTTGTCACAATTTTGATCTCAATGCGGCGAAGGCCGTCGGCTTCAAAACAGCCTTTGTCCGGCGCCCTGATGAGTGGGGAGATGAGGGTCCACCTGATCCAGAACCCAACCCTAAGCACGACTTAATAGTGGATAATTTTCAGACTTTGGCCCGAGAAATGGGTCTGCCTGTTACCGAATAGTGCCGCAACCCAAACGATCGGAAATTCGGTTAGGTCTGAGGCTGAGTTAGGTGAAGAATTCCAAGAGCCTCGGACATGCTGATCCTTCAACTACTGGCAAGTACTTCAGATTGAAGCCCACTGTTGTAACTCCGTTGTCCCATTCAAAGTAAAGATGCTCCTAAAAGTAGTAGTAATAGTCCCAGAAACTCTGAAGTTAGTGGGACAGTCGTAGTAAACTTATCCCTATATTTATAGGTAATTGTGACTAGAAATTTAGAGTTAGTAATGACTCTCAAATTTAGGAGTTAAGAGATATGGCTATGCTAAAGATGGAAGAGTGGTATGACTTGGCGCGGGAGACCAATTGGACACCGAGTTACGTTAGCGAAGATGAGTTATATCCCGAGCCGATGTCGAACAATTACGACATCCCGACAGAAACGTGGGAAACTTTTGACGAACCCTACAAAGTCACTTATAGAGATTACGTCAAGGCTCAACGAGATAAAGATGTTGGCGCCTATTCTGTAAAAGCAGCGCTGGCTCGATCTGACTTTTTTAAGAATGCGTCTCCCCATTGGAAGGCGCTGTTAGCACTTCACTTCAGTGCAGTTTGTTGGGCAGAATTCCACTCTGCTTCCTCATTCGCCCGTATGACCCGATTCACCCGTAGTCCGGGCATGCGTAATATGGCCACGTTTGGCACCCTAGATGAGATTCGACACGGTCAAATTCAGATTTATTTCGCCTATGAATTCTTGAAGCACGATGCCGTTTTTGATTGGTGCCACAAATCTTCCAAGACCGAAAACTGGATCATCATTAGTGTACGCCACGCACTGGATGACATCGCGCATACTCGCGATGCGACCAGCGCAGCCATAATGTTGAACATGGGATTGGAACTGGCGTTTACGAATTTGCAATTTGTTGCGCTATCGGCAGATGCGGCGAAATGCGGTGACCACACCTTCGCCACCATGCTGCAAAGTATCCAGAGCGATGAAGCAAGACATGCACAGGTTGGTGAACCCGTAGTTCGTATCATGGTCGAAAACGGCAAAAAGAAAGAGGCGCAGCAATTAGTTGAAATCGCTTTCTGGCGCATCTGGAAGCAGTTTTCGGCCCTAAGCGGTATCGGGATGGACTACTACACCCCACTGGAACATCGCGAAAACTCGTTGAAGGAATTCATGGAAGAATGGGTTATCGGCCAATTCGGTCGTACAATTGAAGCTCTCGGCCTCGATTTACCGTGGTATTGGAATATTCTGAAACAAGATATCTCAAACTTTCACCACGCCAATCAAATAGGGGTATATGTCTACAGGGCAACTGAATGGTGGAGACCCATCGCAAGTACATCGCCAGCTGAAAGAGAGTGGCTGGAAGAAAAGTATCCCGGCTGGAACGAGACCTACGGTAAATGCTGGGATGTGATTTCTCAGAATATTCGAAACGGTGACTACGAAAAAACTGTTCCAGTGGCACCACCCCTAATTTGCAACATGTGCGGACTCGAAGTTACTGGGGTAGCAGGAAATCAATGGCATGCGGTCAATCACCATGTAGATATTGATAATCGTCGCTATCATTTCTGTTCAGAACCCTGTAAGTGGATTTTTGAACTGGAACCGAGTCGTTACAAGGGACACAAAAGCATAATTGATCGTCTGTTTGACGGCACCATTGGTCCCGAGCCAGATGATTTCTATAACTATATGGGACAAAGTCCGGCCGAACGAGGAACCGATGGCTACGAATACCGATGGGTCGATGGATATGACGAAGTCTATGACGATCAACCACTAAGTGCTACAGGCTGATTATTTCGTCCGACCCACAATTACATTCGGAGCCAACAATTCATGGCAGACTTTCCCCTCGCAATAAATCTTCAGGGTGACTATGGCTATAAGGTAGTTGTCGTTGACGACTCAAACACCGTCGAAGAAGTTATCAATACGTCAGTTGATCAAATCGTTGGTGTGTTGGTGGCACCTTTCCCTGAAGGAACAATATTGCGCGCTCGTATACATGGTGCGGATAAACCATTGAACAATAGTTTAAGAATAGCGCATGCCAATTTTATTCAGATGGAAGCCCTCGAGATTTACGTGGAAGAATAGCGGTGATCGATGAAGTCGAATATCGGAAGGTGTGTGATCTGGATCAGGTCTGGGAAGGTGAAATGGAAGTATTTGAAGTGGATGAAGAGGAGGTACTGATCGTCCATGCTCCGGGCGGTGAAATACGTGCTTACAACCCCATCTGTCCACATCAAGAACAGCCACTCATTGAGGGTGAGCTGGAGAATTGCGTCTTAACCTGTTCCGCTCATCTCTGGCAATTCGATGTACTTTCCGGAGAAGGAATCAACCCTACTGGCACCTCCCTGATTAACTATCCAGCAAAAACGGAAGACGGCGCTATATGGGTCGCTTTCCCAAAGTAAGGGAATATTTTCATAGAGACCGACACCATGTCTAATTCACAAGCAAACCGTTTTGTTGGCCCTGTAATCAAAAATAGTGAAGTTGGCGATGCAGTGCTCGAAGCAATTTATGAAGATAACAAAGGCCGTAAAATCGAAGTGGAGGAACATGCATCCTATGTACGAATTAAAGTAGAAAAGGAATGCGTCATTCGATTCGATACTGTTTCTGACATGCTCGGCCGAGACGTTACCCGTAGCGATATTGAGGCGAACATGCCGTCGCTAGAAGGGTTTATCCGAGTCGATTCAGAACAGATGCGATTTTTAGCAACCGCCGACAGTAAATAAATTGGGACAGAATAAACCCATAGATTTGTCGACAAATTGTCAAAGCCCACACCTGCCACATGACTAATCAGTAAATCCTATTATGAATTCGAAAGTAAGTGGAATGAAAACCTGGAGCGAGCTTGCCAAGAACAAGCGGCGCCCCAGTGAGTACGAAATCGTCACAACCAATCTGCAAACCCGCCATCGACATCGTGACCAGGCTTATGAGCTATCTCCTGCGCCAGATCTACCCATGAATGAGTGGTACAGAAAATATGTTTTCGATAGTCCATTACAACACGATAACTGGGAAGCATTCCGTGATCCTGATGCGTTAATTTACCGTGTTTACACCCGTAGTCAGGACAGTCAAGAGGAATACATTGACGGTGTATTGAATGAGCATGATGACATTGATCATGACGAGGATTTACAGCCAGAATGGTTGGATACACTGGAGAAATTGTACACACCTCGCCGGTATTTACAGGCAGCTCTACAAATGAGTGCAGCCTATATTCTGCAGATTGCGCCGGCAAGTACCATTACGGCGTGTGCGGGTTTCCAGGAAGGGGATGAGTTTCGCTGGATGCAGCGCGTTGCCTATCGGACCCGTGAGCTCCAGATTGCACACCCTAACCGTAGATTTGGCAAGTCCGAGCGACTCCATTGGGAAAATGAACCTGCCTGGCAGGGACTGCGTGAACTGATAGAAAAAGCATTAATTGCCTACGATTGGGGCGAAAGTTTTGTGGCCAACAATCTGGTAGCAAAAGTTGCTGCAGATGAAACCTTAAGAGAGCTAGCTGCCACTGCCCGATCTTTTCGAGATCCACTACTGGCCTCACTGGCTGACAACCAATTACGTGATAGTGACCGATCGCGCCGCTGGAGTGCTGGTCTGGTTAAATTTTGTACAGAAGCAAGTGAAGAGAATAAAGCTGTAATCAAAGGCTCTATTGACCATTGGACACCGCTGGCAACTAAGGCGATCACGACTTATTGCTCAGCTCTACCAGAGAGCAACAACGCAGCCGAGGAAGCAATTTCTAGAATGGAAGCCTTCCATCGCAGTCTGGAATTTTAGACACGCTCTTAATCTGTGCGTAAAGTATCTATGCCGAATTTGATTTGGTTGGTCAATTAATTATCGCGGAAAACCAGATTGACTGAATCCGGGCCATTGCCAGAACAATCGCTATATCAGGTTTCCATTGAAGGAACCGGACTGGTATTTGATATCAATGAAAATGATACTTTTCTTGGTGGAATCTTACGTGCGGGCACCGGCATTCCGTATGAATGTAACGCTGGGGGCTGTGGCAGTTGCAAGTACACACTAATTGAAGGTGAGGTAGTTGATGACCTAAATGAAAGTCCTGGACTTCGGACATCTGACCGACGGAGAAACAAACATCTGGCCTGTATTAGTCACCCTCGTAGTCATTGCAAAATCCAAATCAAACCAGATAACGACTACGTACCAAAGCATCCCCCCCAACAAATTCAGGCGACATTACAGTCGATTGAAAAACTGACCCGTGACCTTTGGGAGTTTAGATTCGATACCAACCAGGCAGCCCATTTTTTACCTGGACAATATGCGAAGGTGAGTATTCCCGGCGTCACTGGACCTCGCAGCTATTCTATGTGCAATACCGCTAACGATACCGGTCAATGGGCATTTCAAATCAAGCGAGTTGAAGGCGGTTCGGCGTCGTCAGTGCTATTTGCCAATGCATTAAAAGAGATTCAGGTAACCATCGATGCCCCCTATAGCATTGCTCATCTGAAAACAGATTCCCCCCGACCCATCATTTGTATAGCTGGTGGTTCGGGATTGGCACCTATGATTTCGATCTTACAGGGTGTATCTGAGATACATGGAAACACACACAAACCTGTTCTTTTTTATGGCGCCCAAACAGTCGATGACCTGGTTAGCAAGGAATATTTAGACACTATTCCTGGGTTTGGTTCAGACCAACAATATATACCAATCATTTCAAATTCCAAATCCGGACTTGATTGGAATGGCGCAACAGGATTGGTACACGAATATCTTGCAGAAAAGCTTGGCGACAATTGCAAAGATTTTGATTACTACATTGCCGGTCCCCCACCTATGGTCGATGCGGTCAGGCGTCATCTGATTCTAGACCGTGGTATTCCTGTGGAACAGCTTCACTATGATCGTTTCTACTGAGACCACTCCGATCAAGTCATGCTCAGCCAGATAATGTATACATTACCAATCTCGATGTGACCACTGAAAACGATCGTGGGTACTACTACAGACTTGCTATTAGGCGGCTTTCGCACGCTCATCATTTGTCATCCAAATTTAACTCTCCAATATGACAAAAACAAATAATTTCCCAGCAACTGGCATGTGGCATTGGAAAAATAAATTACCGTTTCCCCATACGGTCGTCGTCGGTGATCAAGTATTTATCAGTGGTCAACAAACTCTAGATAGCAACGGTGTAGTTTTAAATCCAGGAGACATTGCAGCGCAAACCCACAATGTCTTTGAAAACATGAAGAAATGTCTGGCCATGCTAGATATGGAGTTAAGCGATCTAGTACGATTAAACACCTACTACGTCTTTGAAGGCAACGACACAGATGCAACTGCTTACTGGGAAGATATGACCCGGGTCCGCCTGGAATACTTTCCGGATCCTGGGCCCGCTGCCACTGCGGTACGCGTCAAAGGCATGCCCTATAAAGACCAACTAATTCAAATTGAAGGGGTGGCTTTGAAAGGCGATTCACGAAGAAATCGTCAGCGTATCATGCCTGCAAAGAGTTGGGACTGGAGTATCCCGGTTCCGCTATCCCAAGGTTGGAAAATTGGTAATCGTGTATTTATAGGCGGCCAAATATCAGCGGATGAGGACGGTGCTCCAGTCCATGTCGGCGACCTTGATGCCCAGACACGCAACATATACAACTATATAGGACGTGTGCTATCCGATTCTGGAGCATCTTTTAAAGACGTCGTGCGTGTCAAAATTTGTTTTAAATATGACAGCAAAGTTCCCCAAACGGGTAAAGCGTTTGCCGACCGAATTATGGAAATTTCGAAAGAATATATTGACGGTATGGCACCGGTAATTACCGCGTTTGCAGTCGACCTGCTTTACCCAGGATTGGACCTAGAGATTGATGCCATGGCTATTATTGACTCAGATAAGCGACTTCTGTCGCCATCGGAGCTAGGAGGCCGTTATCAACCAGCGGAGTTTTCTGATGGAATTAACGCCGGTGGTGAAATATATGTTGCGGGTCAAACCGCGCTCCAACAAGACGGCTCAGTATTGTCTCCGGATGACATTTTTGATCAGACCAAAGAGGTTTTTCACCGGCTAGACAATATCCTGGGAGAAACCAATGCAACGTTAACTGATGTGGTTAAGTTGAATTTGTTTATCGTTGCCGATGATCACGACATTGAAGGCACGTTCCATCGTATCTGTCAGATTTGGGCTGGAATATGCCCCGATGGACACCCCGCTTTGACACCGGTAAGAGTACATGAACTGGCCCGGCCTGGGCTTTTAATTCAAGCAGACTGTATTGCTATTAAATAGCCATCCGATAATCCAAAGAACTAACTCTCATTCAAGCAGGAGAACAATATGATCAGCAATCCGGTCCCGTGGCCCAATGGCGCAAAAGTCGCCTGTGCCATTACCTTCGATATCGACACCGATAGTATTTTACATCTCGAACATCGTGAACGCGCTCCCACCATGCTTTCAACTATGTCCTGGTTGAAATATGACGAAGTAGCAATTCCCAGACTGGTGGAGCTTTATGCTCGGTATGAAATCAAGCAAACCTTTTTTTACCCTGCTTGGTGTATGGAACGGTACCCACATTTAGTAGACGTTATTCTTAAAGGTGGTCATGAAATAGCTGCCCATGGTTATCTGCATGAGAATCCCAATAAGCTCAGTCCAGAAGATGAGTTGTATTGGTTCGAGCGACAAATCGCGGTTATTGAAAAAATGACTGGTCAGCGGCCACGAGGCTGGCGTGCTCCGCTGTACAACTTCTCGAAATATTCCGTCGACTACCTGATTGAGCAAGGTTTTATCTACGACGCCAGTTTGATGGGTGATGATGTCCCGTATATTCTGAAAACCAAAAATGGATCAGTTATCGAATTGCCCAGTCAATGGGCCATGGACGACTGGCCACACTATACCCACGCTCCAGATATGCATTACATGATGCCGATAAAATCTCCGGATGAAGCCATGAATGTATTTATGTCTGAGTTTGAAGCCATGTATCGCAATAATGGACTATGGGTGACAGTTTGGCATCCATTTGTCTCTGGTCGTCTGGCACGGTGTGAACGGGTTGGACAGATGATCGAGGAAATGCAAAGCCGGGGTGACGTTTGGTTTGCCAAGATGGAAGAAATAGCAACTCACGTTCAGACCTGTATTGACGACGGCAGCTGGAGTCCGCGTATTGATAATTTGCCTTATTACGATGAACCTATTCCTGAACTTAAGGATGCTAATCTAGCGTGACTATTGTCTGTCGTTACACTTAGAGCTTCTTCTTTCTTTAGATTAGAACTATAGATAAAGAACATTTTTGACACTAACTGACGCAAACAACACAGTGGGGTAAGCTACTAGAAATTTATCCTCTAACTACTTTTAGCTTAATTTGACGAACGTAATCGTTTGTAGTGGTGGACTAAAGAGAGCTCTTATAGCGAAGTTCACCTTGCGGTCGTTAAAGTTTAGAAGGGTTTTTCGATAAGGGTCCTATAGCTAAACTAGCCTAGTTCTCAACGGAACGGACTCATGAAAATCACTGAAGTGCGTATTTACAGTAAGCAGCTGCCTATGGCATCTGGCTACAACATGTCGAGCGCAGCTGTAGGTGATCCTGAGACAACCATCGTACAAATTGTGACCAACACCGCTTACATCGGGTGGGGTGAGATCTGCCCCACCGGTCCGCTACCTCAATCCGAACATGCCGGAAGCATACAAGCTGACCTCGCCCTATTGGGGCCAGCTTTGATCGGTCTTGATCCACGTCGGCTAGGTTTGGTTCATGACGCAATGACTTCGACAATGGATGGTGGCCATGGTGCCAAGTCCGCTGTCGATATTGCCTGTTGGGATTTGGCCGGTAAGGCCTATGACGAACGGGTATGCGATCTGCTCGGCGGAGCTCGTATGGATCCTGTCTCGACTTATTACGTCATCCCGATTGGTACGCCTGACGACTCAGCGACTCTTGCTCAGAACCTGCAGGACGCAGGTCACACGAAGCTCCAGCTGAAAGCCGGTGGACGTCACATCGACCAAGACATCGCAGCAATCCACGCGGTGACCGAGACCATCCGTCCAGGTGTCGACTTGTTCGTCGACTGCAACCGGGGCTGGACCGTTAGTGAAGCAATTCAGGTATCACAAGCATGTAGCCTCAGAAAGCTGGCTATCGAGCAACCTTGCGCGACATACGCCGAGTGCGCTATCGCACGACCGCATCTGCGACACCCATTGCTGCTCGATGAGTGCGCGGACAACTTGTCAACAATCGCTACCGCCATCGGTACTGGCGTGGCCGACGGCTTCGGCATCAAGCTCACGAGAGTCGGTGGCATTAGCGCAATGCGTGCAATTCGTGATCTGTGTGAGGCGACGAACACACCGACGAGCTGCGACGATTCATGGGGTGGTGACATCATCGCTGCGGCCTGCGTTCATGTTGGAGCCACTCTTGACCCCAACCTTAGTCGTGGCGCATGGATTTCGGATCCGTACCAAGTTGCACACTACGACGAAGAGCACGGACCACGTATTGTGAATGGCACCATCGCGGTGCCACCCGGCCATGGACTTGGCATTACTATTCCCAGCGGGTATTTTGGCCTACCCATCGCGAACTACTCGTGAGTAAATAGGAAAACAGTCAGTTGATTGAAAAAGTGACGGCCAAATTCACTATTTTTTTTGAAAGACAAGTCTGCCGATGAACTTTAGTGACTATGCCGATCTGGATACCGTAGGCGTATCCAGCGCGATAAGACGAGGCGAGGTTTCCGCTCAGGAAGTCACTGAAAAAGCGATTGAAGTAGCGAACCGTATGAACGCTGATTTAAACGCTCTTGTCATAACCAACTATGACAACGCCCGAACATTCGCAGCCGGCGAACTACCGGACACACCTGTGTCCGGCGCTCCGTTCTATTTGAAAGACGTCAATCAGTTTACCCATGACATGCCGACCACCTTCTCATGCCGGTTCTTTGATGACGTGAGTCCTAGAGAGGATAGCGAACTGGTGAAACGCTGGCGTCGGGCGGGACTAGTTATCCTCGGCAAAACCAATACCCCGGAGTTTGCTGAGGATTTCGTCTGCGAACCCACGTTTCGGGGAGTAACCCAGAATCCGTGGAATACGGCGGTTACAACGGGTGGCAGTTCTGGCGGTGCGGGCGCCGCGGTCGCATCGGGCATGGTCCCCCTAGCCCACGCTACCGATCTGGGCGGCTCAATTCGAATACCATCGGCCTGTTGTGGTGTATTTGGCTTGAAACCCACGACCGGATTAAATCCAATTGGCCCCAACTACATGGAATTGTCCAACGGATTTAATTCTGATCATGTGCTAACACGATCCGTGCGTGACAGTGCAGCAGCGCTGGATTGCTCGGTCGGCCCTCTACGAGGTAGCCGGTATCAGGTACAGCCCAGAGTGAAATCGTACCTGGAAACTCTCGGTCAGCCGATTCCGAAGCTACGTATCGGCGTATCCAGATCGACCCCCTATGGGCTCGCCGTGGGCAACAACCAGGTAGCGGCGGTAGATCGGGTCAGCACCGCACTAGCAGATATGGGACATGAAATTTACGAATACACTTATCCGTCGGATCTCGGTCTGGGCAGTTGGATGGAAGACCTATGGATGGTAGACATCGTCTACGAGATTGAAAACCGAATTGCCGAAGTTGGTCGTGAACCGGAGGCTCACGAACTTGAAGCGCTAACCCATTTCCTGCGCGAACACGTTGCTGGATTGAGTGCAATGGATCTCTACCGTGCACGTCAGGGTGCGCACCAAGCGAGTATCAAGTTAATGAATTCAATGAGTGAACTCGACCTGGTTCTGACGCCGACACTCGGCACCGACCCGATTCCAGTGGGTTACATGGACAGCCGCACCGAGAATTTTGATTTTGATACCTGGGGCGAACGGGGACATGCGTTTGCACCCTTTGCCTATATCTGCAACGTCAGCGGTCAACCCGCCGCGTCGCTACCAATTCAACTCAATCCTGAAGAACATCCCTGCGCAGTGCAGTTGGCCGGTCACAGCTGTGAAGATCATTTAATTCTTCAGGTCGCGGCCCAACTGGAGCAGCATTTTCAGTGGCAGAACTACCGACCACCCATCTGGGCAGGCAATCTGGAGTAGATAAAAGTCTCTCCCGAGAATAGTCAGCCTCCCGTAGGAGTTGACTATGCTGACACTTCAACAACTGCTAGGTGCTACAAACTGAAACCAAACGTTGTAACTCCATTGTTCCATTCAAACTAAAGAAATTCCTAGAAGAACTCATAAAACTCTCAGAAATTATGACTTCAATAAGATATTCGCGGAGGGCCCTGCTGAATGCGCCAGCGAACGGCATCCAGCCAGGATGTTTTTCTCGCTCGGTCAATCAGGTCGGGACGACGCTCATTAATAGCTTCCTGCCACCAAGTAACTCCAGCTTCGGCATATTCGGCAACGACCTCAGCGGCGTAAATCAAATCGTTACCGGGTGTAGTACCCTGCACGGTGACATCGAACGAATCATCACTTTCCCGATGATCAAGGAGAAAACGCATCATCTCTCGAATCTGAGTTGGGTAAGATTCGGGATCAGTGCCGCTTAGAATGGGAAAGACCCCATCCCACTGAGCTGCCCGTCGAAAGGGCGCCCTGTTAGGCCATTTGCCTCCGACCCAGATTGGGATGCGAGGTTGCTGTAGTGTTCCGGGAATAAATTGAGCATCTTTGACTGTGTAATGTTCTCCTACGAAGCTAAATGCTTTTCCACTCCACAACCCGTTGACCACCTGGAGCCCCTCATCCAACATAGCGCCCCGTGTTTTTGGGTCAGCCACCTCGCCCAGGTTTTTGAATTCAGCCAAAGCATCTCCTATACCCACGCCAACGATCATCCGACCAGACGATAGACAATCAAGCGAAACCGTTTCCCGTGCAAACTTCCAAGGCCGACGACGAGGTAGCGGCGTGACCATAGCGCCAATGCGGATTCGCTTGGTGCTGGTTGCAATTGCGGTCAGAGCAACCCATGGATCCACCATTGGCATGACACGCCCGTCCCAAGCGATGTGGTCCCAGACAAAGAATCCGTCCCAGCCTGCTACCTCTGCAGTTCGGGCCAATTCAGCAAGCGTCATGGCATCCCCACAGTCACCGAAGTTAATTATATTGATGGCATATTTCATAAGTTAACCAATTTCTGCACTTAATCCTACTACTGGGAAATTGCTCGTTTGCTCTATCACATGTGCTGTAGATCGACATGTGACGAGCGACTAGCCTTGGCCCCGTTTGGCCGTTGCTGTAAGTCGCCACCACAATTTTTGCATATAAACCCTGTTTGTTCGGCACATTTAGCACAATAGGTACATTCATAGGAGCAGATATGTACCTCAGAGTCGTTGGATAACTCGCAATCACAATCTAAACATTTATTCTTCATTTCAAGAATTATTTGTCTCCTGCGTGTGGATGATTAGGCAACAGTAGCCAGTATTATTGAAACTGAAAAACGACTCGTTTAGCTATCAATAAATCTAAGAATAGATATCCAGCCAACACACTCAATGGCTCCTATAATACTTTTAGATTAGACAATTCTGGCAAATAACACGATGTTAAGTACCACCCAGCTGTACAGCTATTCAAATGAGGGTTATGTCTTCGTTCCTGAACTGTTACCTGTCGGTGACGTCAGCGCAGTGATGGCTCAGTTACCTGAACTATGTACGCTTCAAAGACCCGAAGTCATATTCGAGAAGGACTCCAAAACTGTCAGGTCCTTGATGAATGTACATACCTACAGTGAGGCGGCAGACAAACTGATCCGAAATCAATCAATCATCGATCCAGTGAAGCAGATCCTGGGTAGCGATGTTTATGTGTTTCAGTGTGTTCTGAATCTGAAAAAGGCATTTACCGGTGATGTATGGCAGTGGCACCAGGACTTCTCAACCTACCTTATTGACGACGGTATGCCGGCTAATCGATTGGTCAACGTGCTGATCTTTATGGATGAGGTCAACGAGTTCAATGGACCATTGATGCTAGTGCCGGGCTCGCATCGAACTGAAGCTATAAAGAACGATGTGGACGACACGACTACCTCCTACCCAATTCGCGCACTAGACAATAATCGAGTTGCAAGCGCAGTCGAAATGAATGGTATGGTTGCTCCCAAAGGACCTGCTGGCTCGGTCATATTTGCCAATACAAACATCATTCATGGTTCCGCGTCGAATTTGTCACCTTGGGATCGTGTCCTAATTTCGCTAACCCTGAACTCGGTGGAGAACAAACATCACGGTTCATCCCGTCCCAAGTGGGTAGTCATGGATAACTTTTCACCTGTCTAGATCGTCTGATGCTATTAGACTTTACTAAAGGAGAGTAACCATGAAGCTTTATATTGAAGTAGTCTTGACGACACTGATGGAAGCGTCACTATGAAGATACATGGAAGTTGTCACTGCCAGGCCATAAGGTACGAGGTCGAGTCCAATGAAGCCTATCCATACCAAAAGTGTTACTGCTCGATCTGTCGAAAAACGAGTGGCGGAGAAGGCTACACAATCAATGTCTCAGCAGATGCTCATACATTGAATATTGACGGGGAAGAACACCTCGAAACCTACCGGGCCTTGCTGTCACCCGATGCACCGCAGAGTAACCATCACCGTCGGTTCTGCCGACGCTGCGGTAGCCATCTCTGGGCCTGGAATAGTACGTGGCCGGATTTGCTACATCCAGTGGCTAGTTCTGTTGATTCTGCTTTACCCAAAGCTCCCTACTACACACATATCATGCTGAAGTACAAGCCGGACTGGATCGAAACCTTCGCCACTGCAGACGACCTTTGTTTTGGTGAGTATCCGGACGAATCAATCACTGAATGGCACGAACGCCTGGCGAATACCTAATCCCACCCATAATCAGTCAACAACTGGAATAAAACATCAAGCCATGACTTCTAAAACGATTGAAACGCTGAATATGCAATTACTTGATGCCATTGATAATGGCGACTTGGAAACTTACAGAGAATTATGTGATCCGTCCTTAACAGCTTTCGAGCCAGAAGCACTCGGCAACTTAGTGGAAGGTTTAGGTTTCCATGAAACGTACTTTGGTAGTCCAGTCTCAGGCAAACGTAAGTCGAGTGTTCGAGTACCTCATATACGCCTGCTAGGCGATACAGCTGTGGTTGCCTACGTAAGACTGGTACAAAGCAGTACGAGTGATGGCCAGCACAGCACTACAGCCTTTGAAGAAACTCGTATCTGGCACAAGACCGGAGATGGTTGGAAGAATATACATTTCCACCGATCAAATGTTGGGAAGATCGAACTGAGTTAAGCCTTTTCGCCGATACCTCTGACTGCTGCTAAGTACTATAGATTGAAGCCCTCCCCTGTAACACCATTGCCCCAAAAATATTACAGAACTCTGCCCCTATAGCCAGAAAACTCCTGAAACTCCGAAATATTTGGGACAGCCGTAGTACGCTAATCTCTATTTGTATAAACCCAAACACCTTTTTGAGTACCCGGCTTCGAGCCCGGTCGTTGGGGTGTCAAATCCCCCCAAACGCGCCACAAAATCAAGGCGTTACAACAACATTATTTGATTTGCAGATTAATTTTTTTCTCCAAATCTCTCGTTCTGGAAAAATGTTGTTGAGTTTGTAATAGTAGGCTCTGATATGCTCATCGCGTCGTCTATTTTCCGACAACAATTCACACCAACGAAGAGAGGTAACGAGTAATGTCACACAAACATGCTGGAGGATGTGATCATATTCATACTTATTCAGATAATGGACCCATAGACAGTCATACCTGCCACTGCTCAATCTGTAAACGCGTTACTGGGCAGGACACAACTCATGTTGTCATGTTTAACCACAGAGACCTGGAAGTCGACAATTTGGATGGCTTGGACAGTCAACCGTTCAACGACCAGAACCCCGATGGACCACTAGAATTGTGTACGTGCTCAACCTGTGGCACACCTATTATGCTTAATGACAAACAGCGACGAATCAGGGTAATTGTCCCGAATCTGATGGGATATGATTCAGAAAGCTTGCCTGCGACATACCACGCTTTTTTTGACCCGTCCACTGGCGTTCCAACCCCTGACGACGGCCGTCCTGTCCATGAAGGCCTACACCCCGATTTTGTCTGGCCAGATCCTGCGTAAACTGAATTAATACGCTTGTTCAGTGCCCCAACACCATAGTGTTGGGGCACTACATTTATGAGCGGTAGATAGCTTCACACCAGGCGGTCGGGGGGTTGGAGTCTCATCCTGAACGCCGTTAAATCAGGACTCGCCTAACACAAAAAACCAATCTCCAATTGGAACACTACCTATCGAACTCAGAACCGAAGCGACAGGCAACTCAATCCGCCGTCGAGCTTCTGAAACTCCGAGACATTCAGCATCCTCACAGTGTAACCCCGTGACTCGATAGCGATCGCCGTGGCTGGATAACCTTGTGGGACGAGCACTGTGCCGTTCAGCCACAGGCTATTGGCAGCGTAAGCTTCACTCTCACTAATTTTCAGTGTGTCGAACTGCTTGAATTCTGGTTTGCCAATAAATTCGCCATAAGCGAGGAGATTATTAGATTCTATGTAGCTGACCCCACTCTTGAGATGCAACGTCTCGTCAAGCGCAACCATCGACCCGGTCAGTCCGCACTTCTCGAGAATTGAGATCATCTGTCGGGCGCCAGCCTCGTTGGTTCGCTCTGACAAACCGATATAAAAATGTGTGCCGACCATCATGACATCCCCACCTTCCAATGTCCCTGGCGACTGGATAATTGAAATATCGCCGACTAGTCCTTCCAGTGTGGGTCGTATCTGTAGGACCTCGCCACGGCGGGACACAGCACCTGGCCGAGTCAGAATTGCAGCACCTGGTAGCATAACGGCGGTGTCCTCAACAAATGTCGAGTCGGGGTATTCTTGATTGGCCGGCAATACACTTACGACCAGTCCGCAGGCTTGGAGTGCAGCAACGTAGCCTGCGTGTTGACTACAGGCCAACTCATAATCAGGCGGTCCAAGTCCGGCCGTACTGATGCCATCGATCATGGCTTTGCATGGCTGGCGTGTGATCGCATGTGTGAACATAATCAGTAACTCCTAGCGTTCGTCTGCCAGTCGCATAGTTCCTCAGCTCATAACCCGGCCACGGATCAAACCACCCACGGTTGACAATGCAAAGAACACAGCAGCAATACACACAATAGTGGGGCCAGTGGGGGTGTCGAAACTGTAGGCCATTTGTAGTCCGCCAACCGCCGACAGGCCGCCGATTACTGTGGCAATCAGCACCATGTGTTCGGGTGTTTTCGCATAGGGCCTTGCCGTGGCTGCAGGGATAATCAGCAAAGCCACAATCAGTAGTGCTCCTACAACCTTTACGGCAACCGCTACCGCTACCGCCAGCGCCACAGTCAGAATCAACTGCTCGCGGCGAGGATCGATCCCCGCCGCGTGGGCGAGATCTGGATTCAAGGTTGAGATCAAAAGCGCCGACCAGCGCCACCACATCAAAAACAAAACCGATCCCGCGCCACCCCAGATCACAGCAAGATCAATCTTCCCAACAGCGAGGATATCTCCGAAGAGGTAGGCCATCAGGTCGATCCTCACTCCAGACAGAAAAGAGGCTGCCACAAGACCAAACGCCAGCGCACAATGGGCAAGCACACCCAGCAGCGTGTCTATTGCGTAGCCTCGCCCACTGAGGCCCGAGACCGTAACGGCCATGAGAAGCGACACGACCAAAACACCGAGAAATATTGAAGTCGAAAAAGCCAACGCCAGTGCGACACCCAGTATCGAAGCCTGGGCTGTTGCGTCACCAAAATAAGCCATGCGACGCCACACTACGAAACATCCCAGTGGTGCGGCGGCAATTGCAACACCCAGCCCCGCCAGTAACGCACGAACAAGGAAACTATCCAGCCCCATCATGCGGCGGCCTCGTGATCGTGTGAGTGTGTATGTTCGTGCTGGTACAGTGCTAGCGCACCCTGTGTTCCAGAGCCAAACAGTGCTCGATATTCCGGTGCCGTAGCCACCTGTCCAGGTGCACCGTGGCAACAGATATGGCCATTCAGACAGATCACCCGGTCCGAAGCAGCCATCACCACATGCAACTCGTGACTGACCATCAGTACCGCGCAGCCAAGGCGTTGCCGCACCATTTCAATCTGCCGGTAAAAAGCAGCTGATCCGGGCTGATCTAAACCCTGCGTGGCTTCGTCAAGAAGTAGAAGTTCAGGCCGACCAAGCAGCGCGCGAGCCAACAGCACGCGTTGAAATTGCCCGCCGGAAAGCCCTGCCATTTGTTGCATCCCCAAGTTTTCCACGCCTGCATCGGTCAACGCGTCCTGCGCAATAGTATCGGAAACCTGGCGTGGCAGACTGAGAAAACGCCTTACTGTCATAGGGAGTGTTGCGTCTATATGGAGTCGCTGTGGCACGTAGCCGATGCGAAGCCCAGGGTTTTTCTTGACCCCCCCGCCACTCGGTTTAATCGCACCAATGATTGCTCTTAGGAGAGTGGTTTTCCCGGACCCATTAGGTCCGACGATAGTAATGATCTCCCCAGGCTCGACATGCATTTCGATGTCGTGCAGAACGGTGTTTCTGCCGAGACGGACTTCAAGATTGTCGATCTCGACGAGACTCATGCTGCACCCCCCTCCTGGCATGTATTACAGATTCCCTCGATCTCGACCGCAGTTCGTTCAATCTGAAAGCCAGCTGTTTTTGCAGCACGACCCAACACACTCCGAGTGAGATCGGTGTAGGTTTCTGCAACCGAATCACAGGCCCGACAAATCAAAAAGACCGGGGCATGATTTTCTGCCAAGTGGGCACAGGCGATAAAAGCATTGAGCCGCTCGATCTTATGCGCAAAACCATTCTTGACTAAAAATTCCAGCGCTCGATAGGATACTGGTGGCTGTGACCCTAGACCCTCGGCGCGAAGATTATCCAGAATTTCATAAGCACCATGGGCTCGGTGTTCTGCCAAGAGCATTTCCAATACCCGACGACGTACTGGTGTGAACTTCAATCCCGCCGCTCTGCACTGGGCATCAACCGAATCCAAACCTTTGCTGATGCACTCAGCATGGTTGTGCTGCCCAAAACCAATTGCATGCATATGCACTCCTTTTCCGGGAAGGAACATCTAGGTAGATAATCTAGCACATATTATGTTATGTTATATCATAACATAAATTTGACATCCAATAATCATCGCTATGCGCCTGACAGGCAAAGTAACACTTTCGTCAGCTATTTTAGGACTATTGCTATCCGGCATGGTGTCGGCCGATCGACCGCAGGTCGCAGCAGATACTCCGATAACGCATTCGCTAGTCACCCGAGTGATGGTAGGAATTGGTATGCCCGATCTGATTGTCGATCCTGGGGCATCACCACATGAGTATTCGCTGCGACCATCCAACGCGGCATCGCTGGAAGCGGCCGATCTCGTTTTCTGGACCAGCAATCGGCTGACGCCCTGGCTCGCTGGCGCTCTAAAAACGCTGGCTAGAGACGCTACAGTCATTAAACTGATGGATGCTAAGGGTTCCACAGTACTACCCTTCCGTGAAGGTGTGACCTTCGAGACACACCGCCACAAGCACAAACATGACGAAGACGGGCATGACGAAGACGAGCACGACACTGTAAACGTTGATCCCCACGGCTGGCTCGACCCGGATAACGGTAAAATCTGGCTCGATGTCATCGCGACAGAGCTATCGAAAATAGACCCAGAAAATACTGATATCTACTTCGCTAATGCCACCCAAGGTAAAGCGGAAATCGACGCTGTCATTTCTGAAATAGAAGCAACGTTGGCAAAATTTCGTGGCACGAATTTCATTGTCTACCATGATGCCTATCAATATTTTGAAACGCGATTTGATGTCTTAGCAGCCGGTTCGATCTCACTGGGAGATGTCACAGATCCGAGTCCAGCGCGCATCGCAGAGATTCGCAAAACAGTCGAAGAATTAGAGATTACTTGTGTGTTTTCTGAACCCCAGTTCAACCCGGAACTGGTCACAACCGTCGTGGATGGTACCCCAGTTAAGGCTCGCGTGATCGACCCAATCGGCACCCAGTTCACCCTAGGCCCTGATTTCTATCTAAATGTTTTGCGCGACATTGCCCAAAGCATGGCGAGCTGCTTGTTATGATCGGGACTCGGATTCGGCATCTGACTCTGACGAAGGTTGATCACTCAACATGATTAGAACAGAAACTCCCTATGACCCACGGGTCTAAAGTTTGTAGAATGACATTCACCTAAACCGGCATATAGGTCGAACATGGCACTAACCGCCGATCAGATTTGCTTCTACCAAGACAACGGTTATCTGCTGCTGGAACAGGCTATTCCCAGTGACATACTTACGAGCCTGCGTGAAACGGTGGATCGTTTCATAGAGGCATCGCGTACAGTCGAAGCCAGTAACCGCATTTATGATCTCGACCAGTCGCACTCAGCAGATAATCCCCGGGTCAGACGACTGAAAGACCCCCACCTCCGGGATCCGCTATTCAAGCAGATCGCAGAATGCAGCACGATTATTGATCCCGTGTGCCAGCTGCTGGGGGGTACGGTTCGGTTCGATCACTCGAAACTGAACTTCAAGCACCCCGGGACGAATGCTGAGATCAACTGGCACCAGGACTGGGCGTTTTATCCCCACACCAACGACGATATCCTCGCCGTGGGTGTTCTCATCGAAGACTGTACACCCGAGTGCGGCCCGCTAATGGTAATCCCAGGCAGCCACAAAGGCCCGGTGTTCGACCATCACCACAATGGTATTTTTGCCGGTGGTGTCAATTCTGATGCCATCGGCGACCTGGCAGACAAGGCTGTAGCGCTAATAGCACCGGCCGGTTCACTGACGATTCATCATGTCCGCACCCTACACGCTTCGGGCAATAGCAGTACAAACACGCTGCGCCCACTGCTGCTGTTCAGCTATACAGCAGTCGACGCCTTCCCCATTTTTTCAAGCTATGATCTGCAGGAATACAATTCGCGAATACTGCGTGGAGCGCCGGTGCATGAGGGCCGCATGGCGGCGTTACCATTCCGAATCCATCTACCACACGAACCCGGTACCGACTCGATCTACGACAATCAGGAATCCATGCAACGCTAGAGCTTGCAATCGCTTTAGTTAAGCATAGTGTCTTCTGCTCATTCAACGTCAGATGCTTCAATCTGAATCGCATCAGCAGTAGCGCCCAAACCACTGGGATTAGCGATAAACCGCTTCCAGTTCTTGATGCTTTGGGCGTCGAAGTCCTTCTCCGGCGAAGGTTCGAGTTCGAGTTTGCTGTGTGCCGTGTTGCCCCGAACCGCAGACGCTGAGTCGACACCACCGTTGTTGCGCTGTACCACATTAGCACTGATGTACTGTATCGATAAACCTATACGCGGCCGGTCTGAGTTATTCAGGTTTGAACCGTGGAGGATTTTTGAGTGATGGATTGAAGCCTCTCCAGGTTCAAGTTCGACGTGCACGAGATGATCTCTTTCATGGGGTTCGATAGTTACCTCCTGGCCTGAAAGGAGAATATTTTCAGTGCCTGGAACAATCGCATGATCACGATTGCCTTGCAAGTGACTCCCTCTAAGCACACTCATACAGCCGTTGTCATAGTACGCGTCGGTCAGTGCCAGCCAAGCAGTGACAACCTGTTCTTCAGGCGAAAGACCCCAATAAGTCATGTCCTGGTGCCAGCCAACATAGCCACCGGATTTAGGAGGCTTTGCAAACACCGTTGCTGTCCAGCAGAGAATGTCAGGGCCAATTATCGATTCCACTGCATCGAGGAGTGTCTCATTTCGAATGACATCCGCCATGGTGCAACTGACCAGGTTGGGTTTAGAAATCAGTGGGCTAGCCACCCAATGACCCATTCGAGATTGCAGCGCGCCACAGTGATCTGCCAATATTCCAGCTTTCTCTGCGTCCAAAATCCTAAGGGGAAAGACCACACCTTCACGCTGATATTGCGCATACTGCGTGGGAGAGAGTATCGTCATATTTCCACCTTACTTAAATCACCTGATAAAGTCATCCAACGACTCCCTACTACCTTGATATTCATGAATTCAAAACTCAAGCTGAGTGAATTAAATATAATGTGATGAGATCTTTACAGATTCACAAAACCGAGGAGACTTCCTATTCTGGTCTTGCGAGTATTTTAAATAACAACCATCAACATTCATTACCCGTAGGTAAGTCCGTCAAATTTATTCATGAAACTGCAACAGATTGAAACGTGGGTCACGGTCCCACCGACCGGCATCGGTGGCGCATTCTGGGTCATCGTTAGACTCACCACCGATAACGGCATCCAGGGCATTGGTGAATGCTACGGCATACCGGTATCCGGCGATATTGCCTGTCAAATGGTGGAAGACACATTCGAACGCTATGTTGTCGGGGAAAGCCCATTTAATGTGGAAACACTCTTTCGCCGCGTCTATTCGGCCGGGTTCACACAGCGGCCTGATGTTTCCATGATGGGTGTGTTCAGCGGCATGGAAATCGCTGTGTGGGACATTCTGGGTAAGGCGCTAAACCAACCCGTCTACAACCTCATCGGCGGACAGTTCCACGATCGCCTTCGAACCTATACCTATCTGTATCCCAAAAATCTTGGAGATTCGGGTAACCCCGAAAACCAGGCAGATGATGTTTATCACGACGGCGATGCTGCGGCGGAACGTGCACTCGACTATCTCGAGATGGGCTTTACCGCAATCAAACAAGACCCCGCTGGGCCATACAGTTTTCAAGGCGGCAGAGAACTCTCACTGCACGAACTCGCCCGGTCTGAATACAGCGTGAAGCGCATTCGAGAAGCGGTTGGTGACCGCGCTGACATCCTGTTTGGCACACATGGACAAATGACGACCTCATCGGCGATCCGATTGGCCAAGCGCTTAGAGCCTTACGACCCATTGTGGTTTGAAGAACCTTGTCCTCCGGACCAAATCCAGGCCATCGGCAAAGTAGCAAGCGCCACTACTATTCCAGTTGCCACCGGCGAGCGACTGACGACAAAACAGGAATTCCACGAATGTTTGAAAGCCGGTGTTTCCATTTTACAGCCGGATATCGGACGCAGTGGTGGCATCTGGGAGACCAAGAAGATTTTTGTCCTGAGCGAATTATTCAATGCCCAAGTTGCGCCACACATTTACTGTGGCCCGATCGCCCATGCCGCCGCTGCGCACGTGGCATTCAGCAGTCCCAGCTTCCTAATACTTGAAACGATTCAAACCGAATTCCATGACAAACTGCTGACTCGATCACTGACCTGGGACAGGGGCTATATGCTGGCGCCGACAGAACCGGGCCTGGGCATAGAACTCAACGAGCAAACGATCTTAAACCATCCCTATAGCAGTGGCGGCCGACTGCATCTGGAAATGTGCAATACCCCACTGGGTTCAAACAACCAGAAAACAATCACAGAACTCTAAACACGATACGGACCAATCAACCCTAAGTGCTAACCAGGGTTACTAGACCTGACTGCACACCATCCACGATTCATTCAGTTTCACCATCAAGAGACAATCCAACCATGGGAGGTACGAGCACAGAAAGCTCCTCAGGCATTCTTGCAATCTGGAACGACTGTAAGACCGGCGAAGAATTCTTGTATGAAAAGTGGTATCAGGGCGAGCACCTTCATGATCGTGTGAGTATTCCAGGCTTCAAGCTGGGCCGTCGTCATATATCAGTCGACAGAACGCCCAAATACTTCACCTACTATGAGACCACATCGGCTGAGGTGCTATTTTCAGAGGCCTACCTGTATCAACTGGATAACCCATCCATACTGACTCGCGAAGTGATGCGCGGTGTTTTTATCAACGTATCCCGCACGGTCTGCAGGTGCCTATACCGTGTGGGTGAAATGCAGGGCAGTCACGTCATCACAGCCCGTTCAAGCACGCCAGAAAATGAAGATAACCTCAAAACTATCGCTGAACATCTGAATGGCACTTCCGGGTGCCTGCGCTCCGAAGTGTGGGTTCGCTTCTCACGCGACTCAGGGTCGGTAGACGACAAGCCCAGGCACGAGGAACAGATACGCGGTTGTGATTCCCGTATCGAATGGTGCGTCGTTGCTCATGCATTGAATAGCTCTACAGCCGAGTCCATCAACGGAACTCTGCAACTTGCCTATCCAGATCTAGAACTTGGTATTTACCAGTTTATGTGTGAACTTCGGCACGAGGACTGAAGAATTTCAATCGAATTTCTACTCAAAGAATAATTCAGTTCGCAAAATAATCTCAATTTATTAACCGAAAACCCAATGCCGCCAACTTTGACATTTATTCCACCTGGTGAAGCCAGAGCTTTTTCGGTTCCAAATGGCGGTCTTATCCGAATCATAAATTCTGAAGGCAATCAGGTTGTGGATACCTGGGCATTTAACAGTTCATCCCCAAGTGAATTTCTTTCAATGGCGCACAGTCGATCTGCGCTTTACCGTCTATTTTTCGAACCTGGTGACACACTGGTGAGCAATCGCTTTCAACCGATACTGACAATTATCAAAGACACTTCACCCGGATATCACGATACCCTTCACGCGGCTTGTTCCGCAGAGAGTAACCGGCACTACGGTGCGGAACATCAGTACCCGAATTGTCAGGACAATCTCATAACAATTATGCAATCTCGAGAGGTCCCACTCCAGACCACACCTTGCCCCTGGAATCTTTTTGAACGCGCCATCGTCCTGCCCGATGGGACATTGAAGGATGAACCGTCGCTAGCGGCTACAGGAGACTACCTGGAGTTGAACGCAGAAGTAGACCTTATGCTCGTGTGTTCTGCATGTCCTTCACTAATTGGCAATATCAGTCGTGGCCAACCGCGGGGGGCAACGATTGAGATAGCTGACTATCGGTAAAGTGTTCTCGTAAAAACACTCAGAGGCTTATACATACCTATTCCACACCCAGCGCACGTCGAACTTCCGTAAGTCTTTTTGGATCGGCACATCCAAGTGTGTCTTTCGAATATTCGTTGCCGATAATTCGACGTGTCACTTCTCGGCCAAACGCCAACTTAAGCGCCTCGTCTTTAGTTTTACTGCCGGCTTTGGGAATTCGTGCAACGGTATTGTGACAATAAGTCGGCCTTTGTTCTGATCCCCTAAAATTTAACCCCTTCGGTGTCTTCCCACGCGCCACTGCCCGGATTCCCCTCCTGAGCAATTTCCGGTACAAAGTAACCCCCCGATCCGTAGTACCCAAATGCTCCCGACTGTGTAATGTAATTCGCCCCTGAGAAGACCAGGCATCCCAATCGCCCGGTGCCCGTTGCCGGTCTTCATAGCTTGGCTCACCCGTCTGACCAACATCCCCGGCCCCAACCACATGTTCACGATTTTCGGCCCGGCGGTCGACATACCCAGAACGATCAGGAAGGGTCAATGTTTTATCGATGTCACTCCAACCAATGCTAAAACAATTTATATCATCAATCGGCACCACCCAGCTCAGAGAACTGCCCCGCCGATCGAACAATGTCTCTCCTTCCGCATCATCAATACCAGCGACGCGCACTGCATTTGGCATCAGCATATCGTTAGTACGTAGATAGAGATGGTCTTTCCAGCGCCGTACAGTGATGTACAGCATACCGACTGGCGTTTCGATCCATTCCATCGTCGGAATCTCACCATAAACAGGCTCGAACTGAACACCGAATAGTCGCGTGTGCAGGAAGGTCAGGTGGATTGGATCTGTTTCGTTTTCGTTGACCTGGAGCCAATTGCATGCGGAATGATTCACACGCAGCCGACCGATTGCGGCTTCATGTTCAAATGCATCGAATACAGGAAACTCAGGTCGCTTGTCTGGTGGACCCATATACGCGAAAACAACGCCACGCCAGCTCTGCACTGGATAAGCACCCTGACAGATCTTTTGTCGGATAGGGCTGTCAGGCGGCTCTCCGGGTGTGTCGAGAATGGTGCCGTCTACATCAAACTGCCAACCGTGGTAGCAACAACGAATCCCCTTCTCGACGATCTTTCCAAACTCGAGTGACGTACCTCGGTGCACACATCGTCGTTCCAGCAGTCCAATATCTCCCTGCCCATCTCGAAATATCACCAAATCTTCACCCAAGATTCGAATCGCGGTGGGTGTGTCATTTAATTCTGACTCTACGAATACCGGCTGCCAGAACCGGCGTAGATACTCCCCGCAAGGTGTACCACGCCCTACTCGACAGAGTTCCTCGTCAAATGCATCGGTATGCGCTCTCTGATACGCGCTATACGGCGTCTTTAAAACTTTGACCCGGCGTGGCACTATGGTTTCCCGGGCTTTCTGTTGGTCAATAACGTTTCTCGGCAAAGTCGCCCTAAGTTACGAATTTCATCTCCTGGAGCAAGACTGATCGGCTGGCTATAAGAATAAGCACCGGTTAGTTTCAAGGCAGGTCTTCCAGATTCGATCAACGACGCTGGGTATGAAACTGAAACAAGACCAGCATCGGCCAGCCAACATATTTCTCTGAACGCGGAAAATACGCTGCCAGTTGCGCATCTGCAGAGTACTCTGAAAAGTGTACCAGTTCGAGTGATGCCGAAACTGCACCCATCACCATATCAGAGAGTTGATGAGACAGACTACCGGGACGGACCTTCTCACCTGAATTTGGGTCCGTGAACTGCGCCTGCGAATCCCGGAGGAACATGGCCGGGTGCATCGCGGAGACAACAGCCCGCCCTGAATTGCCCAACACCCGTGCAATCTCGGAAAAATAATGAGCGAGATCGACAATGTGTTCCAGCACCAGCCCGCTCACTACCATATCAAACTGGCCTGCCTCAAATGGCAGCCGCTGATGAAGATCATGCACGATCAAATCAATCGGATAGCCCTCGGTTTTCTCATGTGCCTTTGCAAGCATAGCCTCCGAAAAGTCGATCCCAGTCACTTCGGCGCCAGCCTGGGCCAGCCACAGTGCATGGCGCCCTGTGCCACACCCCATATCCAAAACCCGAAGTCCTTCGGCGTTACCGCAGGCTTGTTGAACCAAAGGACCTTCCAGTGCCTGAAGCGGGTTCTGGTCATCATCGTAGACTATCGCCCAGCGGTCATAACCCTCCCTCACTTTAGCGAGTGATTCCATCTCAAATCTCGAACGAATACAGCACCACTGCCGTCGCGACGACAAATGCGGTCAATGTTAGCAGCAAGGCATACATCATGCTTTTTCGGCCGGTACTGCGTGCTTTTCGCAACTCGTTGAGCAATATTAGAACCACGACACCTACCACAACAAATAGAAATCTCGTCGATCCAAAAAATTCTTTCACGTAACTATCTCCTCATGCACAGTTCCATCAAGTGATTACGGCAATCCATCTTCCACTCGTATGTGCTATGTCCAGCACGAACACCTATCGAACGCAGGCATCATATAATAAATACCCAATGTAGTGCGGATGACTTCAGTTCTGTAAATCCACTACTGCTGAACCGAACTCGTTTAACGACCCATGTCATTTACAGGGAAAAGTGCAATTGTCTGCGGTGCCGGTGGAGGCATCGGCCTGAACATTGCAGTCGACTTGCTGGATCGAGAGGTCAATGTCTCGATGGTGGATCTCAAGCCGCAACCGGATTCATTGAACGAGAGCATCGGCCGGGCACAATATTGGCAAGGCGATGTTACGGATGAGACATTCGTGAAGGAATTCACACGCCAGACTGTGTCCAAGTTCGGACACCTGGACTATCTGGTCAATGCAACCGGTGTTCTATGGTTCGGAAGGGACAAGTCTGTTGTCGATATTGACATCGATACCTGGGACCGGGTGATGGAGATCAACCTGAAGTCATTTGCCCTGACCAGCCGTCACGCAATCCCAGCCATACGAAATTCGGGTGGTGGTGCCCTGGTTCATATCGCTTCGATTGATGCACTACGCGGCGATGAACAACCTCAGGATGCCTATGGGGCCTCGAAGGCGGGGGTGATTCGCCTGTCTAAATCACTTGCAATCCAGTTCGCAAAAGATGGAATACGGTCAAACACAATTCTGCCCGGTCCGATTCTTTCGCCCTTGCAGTCTCGATGGGAGAAGGATCCCGCAGGATTCAGTGCGGTCGAGCAACACGTACCTTTAGGGCGTGTCGGTCAGACCCAGGATATCGCTAACGCTTGTCTTTTTCTTTTGTCTGACGAAGCTTCTTTTATCACTGGTACAGAACTCGCAGTTGACGGTGGCTGCCTGGCCAAACCATAGTTCCGCCATTGAAACTAACCATTAGCTGCTCATGACAACGACACACCAACGAATCGGTCGAATAGAACAGGTGGCGCGACACTACACTGACGCTGCTGCATTCAGCAGTATCGAATGGCTGATCTATCAGCGAGGCTCAATACTCGGTGCTGGTAATGTTGGACATGCCTGCCGTGAAGAAAATACGCCTGTACCAGATACGCCCATCTATCGAATTTATTCGATGACCAAACCAATTGTATCGGCCATGGGTCTAATACTGATGGAACAAGGTCGACTGCATCTTTTAGATCCCGTCGCGAAATTCATACCTGGGTTTAAACGACCGGCTATTTTAAATACGCATGGAATCCGTGCCCCTGCTCACGGTCCCATTACCGTGGAACATCTGTTTACCCATCGTTCAGGTCTCTCCTACGGGTTTATGCCCGGTTGCCCAGTTGGTGAACTTTATCGGGAACACAATTTGGCGGAGGACGGCAGTCGGTCACTGGCCGAGTATGTCGATATCCTATCCACACTGCCGATTGCCTTTGAGCCAGGCAGTCGGTGGCACTACAGCTGTTCGACCGATGTCCTCGCCCGAATAATTGAAATTGTTATGAATGAATCACTCGACAAGGTACTACAGCGCTATCTATTTGATCCCCTGGGTATGCACGAGACCGGTTTTTTTGTTGCAAATGACAACCTGAGCCGGCTGATGCCGATGCATGGACAATCCCTCGATGAGATCTTAGGTGATCCTTTTACGATCCCACCGCTTAAAAGAAGAGATTGTGAAGCGGCTTATCCTTCAAACTCAGCTACCGCAACAACGCGTGGGGGCCATGGTTTGTTCTCTACCGCCAAGGACTATCTTGAGTTCGCCTTGATGACTCGCTACGGGAAATCCCGATCTGGGCGAACCCTCATCTCACGCAAAATGCTCGAGTTTGCCTGGCACAACCGTTTGCCAACAAATTTGATACCCATTGCCGTCGGACCTTTCCCAAGTCCTGGCTACGGATGGAACCTTCTCGGTCGAGTCATGGTCAATCCGGGTGATGCCATACACCTAACTGGCAATGGGGAAGGTGGTTGGGCAGGTGCAGCAGGCACTTACTACTGGGTTGATCGGAGTGAGGATTTTGTTGGTATTGTCATGACACAAAACCTTGGAATCGTATCACCGATGCGTAACGATATGCAGTCTGCCGCCTACCAGGCCATTGACTAAAATCAATCCGCAAAAAAGCTGACCATTGACGGCCTAATAGTTCGGACCTTGCGGCTTTAGTATATTCAGCATGCTGTAAGAAACTATAGCTAAGAATATGATTGCGCCTCCCAAAAGCGTTGCAGCTGTAGGGGTCTCGCCGAATCCTAACCAGACCCACAGAGGTGCTAGCACTGGTTCAACCAGAGCCAGTAAGCCAACCTGAGCTGCAGGCACAAATCGTGTCCCTAGGACCATCAGAGTAAAGCCCACACCCACTTGGAATACTCCAAGGTAAACTGATATCCAAAGATCTCTAGGTGTCAGTGCGTAATCAGCAACAAATAAAGCAGACAAGCCAGCTGCAACAATGCCTCCCAGACACACAGCACTTAGCATGCTCTCGCGTTTGGAACGTCGAACCGCGACGATCATTGCAGCATAAGCTATCGGAATATACATAGCGATCAGGTTTCCCAAGATATGGCCACTGGCCATACCGCTGCCAACCATAATTACGAGCCCGACCATAGATACTGCGATTGCAAACCAGGTCCGCGCTGCCACCCGTTCGCGTAACACGACCCAACCAAGGATTCCAGCGATAAATGGCGTAGAACTAAGAATAAACAAAGCATTAGCAACTGTGATGTAGAGCAGTGCGAACACATAAGCCACCATTCCCGTACCGAAAAATATAATCATCAAAACGTCATTCCAACCCAGTCCGCGAAACTCATCCAGAACTTCTCTACGCTTCTGGTAACTCAAGAATAGAAAAACAGTAACGCTTAGGGCAATGGATCTATAAAAAAGTATCTGCCAACCGTTGGCTTGTTCAATTGAACGAAGGGCGATCCCAGACGTGCTAAGGAAAAGCGCCGATCCAACCAGCAGCAGAATACCCAAGTGATAGAGTTTTCGATCCGTAGTCAAAAGGTCCATCCAGGTCGTATTGGCATTCTCTAGTTCGACGCCGATTCCATTCGACGAGTTGCGGGCTCTTTAGACAGCCATAAGCCTCCGAGCACAAGAAGCAAGGCGCCAGTGTGATAGAGCTGAAATGATTCATTCAGCAACAACACAGCCAGGCATGCCGCGAATACCGGTGTCAGGTTCACGAACATTCCAGTCCTGCCTGGGCCCACAAGATCAACACTGCGCAGGTAAAACAGTTGGGCAAGAAATGACGGCAAAAACACTACATAAGCGATGACATACCAGCCCGTCTCAGTCGGCATCAATGCATCTCCCGACAAGATCTCGAATATTGCGAACGGCAATGAAAAAAGTGCCGCCGGTAGACACAGAGCGGAAAATACCACCAGCCCGCTAACCGCTGGTCGACTCTTAAGACCCACTGTATAACCAGCATAGAGTACACACGCCGCGGCCATCATAAGATCGCCTCTATTGAACTGGATATCCTTAACCGTGCTGGGCACACCGCCTGTAGCCACCATGATTACACCGACCAAACCTACCAACACCCCAACGAGTTGAACAATGGTAATACGGCTCTGGTAAATCAGGTAGGCAGCCAACAGTACAATCAGTGGGATCGATCCCTGCAAAATGCCAATATTTACGGCGGTCGTGTAATGCGCTGCTTTATAGAAAACTAAGTTAAAGCCGGCGAGTCCGGCTCCACCCATCAAAGTGAGGTAGAGCCAGCGGCTCTTCAAATCTGGCCAGGCCATTTTTATGTCTTTCCAGTAAAGCGTCCACAATAAAATCAGCAGAATGAACCAGCGCAAGAAGCTCAGCAAAAACGGTGACACATCATCGAGTGCAATTTGCCCGGCAATCGCATTCCCGGCCCAGAATAAAGCTGTCAGTATTACCAGTACAACATGCCTATCCCATAGGGTTTGCAATAAATTCATGGTCTTACTCAAAATTCGCTGAGCCCGCTGGTAACACTGAGAATACGAAATATCAAGTTTGGTGCTCTAAGGTATTCCGCATATCTTCAAGCTCAGACCATCTCACAATTGCTTCTTCTATCTCAGCCTCCAGCGCTTGCAGTGTATCGAGCACGGGTTGAGTCTGCGCATAAGGCTGTAAATAAAAGTCGTTGTCACTGGTTTGGGCCTGAAGTTCCTCTACCTGCTGCTCCAGGTTCTCAATCCGTCCAGGCAGTTCATTAAGTTCGAGTTGGAGTTTATAGGTCAACTTGCGGGCCGCAGGCCGCGTTCTGGCGGGCTCCGACGCCGCGTACCGAGACTCCCCCTTCGGGTCATCCGTGGAGGCCAGTTCCCGATTCCGACGAATCCAATCACTATAACCGCCGGCATATTTTTTAATCTGCCTATCCTTCTCGAACACCAGTACGCTTTCGACCACCTTATCTAAAAATTCGCGATCGTGACTGACAACAATCAACGTGCCGCTGAATTCAATCAGCTTCTTTTCAAGCACCTCCAGGGTCTCCACATCGAGGTCGTTTGTGGGTTCATCAAGCACCAAAAGATTAGAGGGTCTGGTAAATAATCGAGCCAGCAGCACTCGATTACGCTCACCACCTGACAATGCCCGTACTGGCGTAAGGGCTCTTTTCGCAGTAAACAAAAATCCTCGCAGGTACCCGACAACATGCCGGGCCCGACCATTGATCAGCACATAATCCTTGCCATCACCGACAACCTGTGCCACGGTCTTGTCCAGATCGAGCCCGACCTCTCGCCGGTGCTGACCAAAATATCCGATCTCCAGATTGGCGCCCCACTTGATGGTGCCGCTATCTGGTGACAGTTCACCCATAAACAGGTTTAACAAGGTGCTTTTGCCTACGCCGTTGTTCCCGACAAGGCCAATCCGGTCACCGCGCATCAGCCTGAATGAGAAATTCTCAATCAACCGTTGATCGTCGTGGCGGAATGCAATCTTATGTGCTTCCATAACCTTGCGACCTGAAAGTTCCGCCTCCTCAATATGGATTCGGGGGTCGTGCTCGCGCGAGACACGCTGCGCACGCTGTTCGCGCATGGTGTACAGCGATCTGACACGGCCTTCGTTGCGGGTTCGTCGGGCTTTGATTCCTTCCCGAATCCAGGCTTCCTCCTGTGCGAGTTTACGGTCAAATTCGTGGTTCGTACGATCCTCAGTTGCTATAACCTGGTACTTAGCCTGTACAAAGCGCCGGTAGTCACCGGGATAGCTGACCAGCTTTCCCCGGTCTATTTCGATAATTCGGCTGGCGAGTTTTTGAAGCAACGCTCTGTCGTGTGTAATGAACAGTACCGCCCCAGGAAATGACAACACACGTCGTTCCAACCAGTCTATGGTTGCAAAATCGAGATGGTTTGTTGGTTCATCCAGGAGCAGGAGATCAGGCCTACTCACCAGTGCACGAGCCAAGGCGACACGACGACTCCAACCACCCGAAAGCTCCCGCATTGGCTTGTCAGCCGGCAATTTCATTTCCGAGCACACTGCTGCTACCTGCTGACCCGAGTTCCATCCACCATGTGTTTCTATGTGGTCATGCAGTGCTTCGAGTTCTTTAAGTCCTTGGGCATCAAGCTTCATTTGAGACTTTTCACGATATTCTCGACACAATTGTTCTATCTCTGATAGACCCTGAGCAACAAACTCAGATACGGTGGCAGTCCTATCGATGATTAAGCCTTGTTCCAACTGGCTGATACACAGTTCGGCCTGTCGTACGACTTTACCGCGATCAGGTTCAAGCTGGCCTGTCACCAGTTTCAGCATGGATGTTTTACCTGCACCGTTGCGCCCGACCAGACACACGCGCTCACCCACATCTATGGAGAAGTCCGTCTCACGCAATAATTTATGAGCGCCAAAATCAAGACTGACCGCATCCATTCGTACGAGAGACATAACTAATATCCGACCCGGTAAACTTGCGACGAACAACACCCGTTGTGTAGGCAACTGTGGACTGGCGATCTTAACCGACTCAGCATCCCTCGGGGAGCGCAATGGTATTGGGGATAGTCAGTACACCTTCGACTGGCTTTAAGTCTTACGTACGTCGACGGGATACAACAAAGGACTCGTCATTAAACCAAAGACCGTTGTGCTCCTGAAGTGCTTTTGCGGTTACCTCCAAATATTTGCCCGTTGAGACCACGGACTCCAGGCGCTCATCGTCTATCTGCGCCGCATAAATCGCTGCGTTCCAAGCCGCAAACAGGGTCGAAGTGCCAATACTGCTTGATATCTCATCCGGTAGGGTATGCATCCGGTAACTGAATACCGATCGTGCATCAGAGCCTGCATTGAAATTGAACAAACGGGCATCTCGTGCTAATTCTTCTTTCAGAGCTGCGATGAGTTCGTGCCGATTCTGGCCGTTTATCTGTTCCTCGGGCCAGATCTGGTTAATCAGTTCCGAACCCGGATCATGACCATAAGACTGAACCGCCAGCAGACGACCACCCGAGCCCAGGCTACGGACCAATGGTGTGAGTATCTTGCCAATCTTAAAATCAAGGCTCATTCGGTTACGCCAGGGCTGTGAGGCCAACAAGAGATCGTAATCACCCCGCACCTGACCTCGCTGCGGAATAACACTGTCCAGTAGAAACCGGTTGTCAGCCCGGTAGAGCACCAGAACTGACGGTCGCACGTAAGTCGGGTTTCCGGTTTTTTCACTGGCTTTTGTTTGCCAGCCGTCGACTAGAAGGCTGTCGAGCGCTCTCAGTTGCTCGCCATATTCGTAAGCCGAACTGCCCTCCAGTTCTATCTCCTGCCAATTCAAGGCCGCGGCCTTTGCCACATCTCTTGGCATCAGCCACGGCGCTTCGGAGTAATACAGATTAGTCAGAATCACGACGCTGGCTGGATGTTCTACAAATCTGTCCGGAAGTTTTTCAAGGCACAGCCGAACATCTTCCAAGCTGATTTCCTTGCCCACCACAAAGAACGGCATAGTCGGGAACCGGCGATGCATTGCTCGCATCAAATGACTCATTAGAGTGCCATCACCCGAACCAGCATCAAAAAGTCGAAAAGCAGGTGGTGTGGGTTGAACATGTGCCAGTTCCGCAACAGCGCGCTCAGCAATTTTCCATTTCTCATTGCAAGTGTTGATAAATGCGAGGTATTTCTGTCGGTTATCGTAAAAACGAAACGGACGGTGCTTCCTTGACACCCCGCGCGACTCTGGTTGGACTGTCGGTCGGACAAAAGTAGATACATTTTGCCCATTGACAGATTTACCGAGGACTGAAACCGCGTCGTCCGGCATATGCTGGCTGATGTACGACTGAATTTTCTGGGCCGTTGCCAAGGTGACATCCTTGCCACCGCGCAAGCGACCGCAGAGTTTACCGTCGTTCACCGCTAAAAATCCGAAGGTCGATTCCGCAATATTTGCGTTCTGGCAATAATGCTCAATCCGCTCCAGTAACGCACTTTTCTCAGATACCATCGGTTTGTTCAGTCTCGTGTTATTCAGCCAAGGCCCGCGAGGTTAACTGGTTTTGGGCAAAATTGTCACTAGTTTTGCCCAAAATGTTTTTATGGCCATGTTTTGGGCTTTCTCCCAATTGTATGCACCGAATATTAGGGACATAAATAGGTTTTGAACCTCATAAAACAATTAGTCACACCCTGATATTCCAAAATACGATCATTCTCTTGGGTTTAATCCCAATCCGTGTGAGTACCGTCAGACTGGACCACACTCTACCTATGTCAACCCCAGACGCCCGGTTGCCTTTAACCGGGCCCGCCGCCAGGTTCGTCACCGCGGGTACCTGGTTCTAACACGAAGTGTTTTACCTCCTATCCTTACCCTCCTCTTTAGTTACTCGACTGCGTTTCGAACGCCTATAACTTTGCCTGCAATTTATGAGACTCACCCGCAAGGTACACACCCAAACAACGCAATCAGGAACCGGCTATTTCGTGGCCAAGTCCTAAATAGGTGCGGCAACAAATTTTTTCGATATGCCCTCTTCCGATCTGGGCACGTGAAGCGTACACTTCGCGACCCCACCGATCCTTGCTGGACCAAACGCGTGCGCTACGCCCTCACTTTATTGCGAAGCCTATCTTCGTTGATGCTGTCTGTCGCCTTCCTGATGTTCGGTAACAGTATCTTTACGACGCTACTGGCGCTGCGGGCAAAAATAGAAGGTTACCCAAACGAACTGGTTGGCTTGATGATGTCAGCCTACTTCCTTGGATTTGCAATCGGCACTTTCCGTTCGGGATTGCTGATCAACCGGGTCGGCCACATCCGGGCTTTTTCCGCCATGGCTGCTATCGCGTCGATCTGCACACTGCTGGTGTTACTTATTCCAAATCCGTGGGTCTGGGTAGTCTTACGGGTTGCCATGGGTATAGCCATCGCCGGACTCTTCGTGGTGGTCGAAAGCTGGCTGAATAATCGGTCAACAAACCAGGGCCGCGGTGCGGTCATGGCGATCTATATCACGATCGGTTATGCGGCCTCATCGTTGGGGCAACAAACGCTGCAACTGGGTGACCCGAGCGGGTCGGAGCTTTTTCTGCTGGTCGGCATGCTGTTAGCCCTGTCACTGGTTCCTGTCGCTCTGACCAGTGCCACGCATCCTGATCCCGTCGAGAAGCCCAATATCGACCTCCGAAAACTGTTTGTGGCCTCTCCAACAGCCGTGATTGGCTGCCTTGTCGCAGGGATGATTGGCAGTTCCTGGTGGGGTCTGGGCCCGATCTATGCTCAGGAAATCGGATTGAGCATCAATCATATCGCTAGTGTAATGACTGCGGCACTGGTAGGTGGATTGCTGCTGCAACTACCCGTAGGACGATTGTCAGATCGGTTCGACCGCCGGACCGTTCTTTTCTGGATTACGATATTAGGTCTCATTCCGGCGGCGGTACTGCTGCTGGGTTCGATCTTGAATTTCTGGCTAATTATTATTGCTGTGGGCCTCTTCTTTGGCCTGTCGTCAACCATGTACCCGCTCTGCGTGGCCTATGCAAACGACCACCTTGACTCTACCGATGTTGTTTCTGCAAGCGGGGGATTTGTGCTTTTCTATGCCATGGGTGCGGTCAGCGGGCCATTGATCAGTTCATTAGCCATGAGAGTGAGCGGCACCCGAGGTTTGTTTATTTTCATTATTACGGCAAGCCTTGCTCTGGGAATATTTATCATCTGGCGCATTCAGATCCGTCAGTGGGTGCCCACAGCTGGAAAAGAACCTTACGTTCTACAGCCAGAAGCACAGGCCCCGGGTGTTGTTAGTGAGCTCGATCCGCGGGCAGAGGTAGGAGACTACTATGACGAAGGGCCAGACATAATCCCATTTTCGAATTCCGCTGAACGCACCGAATCAACCGGTCATGCGAAAGACGAACGACAGGAGATTACTATTAAGGCACCTGATCTCCTGTCGCAGACTGATGAGACAGTGATATCCGGAGATAATGCTCGTGAGAAACTCCAAGACAGTTGAGCGCTTTCTGGTCGGTAGAATTTAGCTATCTGGGCTGCCTGTGTCAGTGGGCGTCATGCGAACGGCGAGAATTTCGTACCGACGGGCACCATCAGGTGCCGTGAATTCGATCTCATCGCCGGCAGATTTACCGATGATCGCCTTTGCGATGGGTGAATTGTGAGAAATCAGCCCCTGATCAATGTCAGCCTCCAACTCACCCACGATTTGGTAGCTCACTTCCCGGTCCCCGGCTTCTTCCCACAAATCCACCAATGTCCCGAACACAACCTTTCCCTGAAAATTCAGCTTGCTAGGGTCAACCACCTCAGCACTGGCAAGTTTAGACTCGAGTTCCGCAATCCTGCCTTCGATAAACCCTTGTTGCTCCTTCGCCGCATGGTACTCGGCATTCTCCGATAAATCACCATGGGCCCGGGCCTCGGCGATAGCCAAGATAATATTGGGACGATCTACGCGCTTGAGTTGCTGCAATTCATTCTGCAGTCGTATTTCGCCGTCAGTCGTTAAAAGTATTCGTGTCATATACACATGCCTCGTGAAGAGACTGTAGCCTGTTTACTAACATTTGACTACTGCTTCTATGGGCTTCGCATGCCGCGCGAGCCGAGGCCAACGTCGTGTAATAGGGAATCTTGTATATTAGCGCGAGCCGGCGAATGGTTTGGGAATCCCGACGGCTGTATCGACTGGCTGTCGTGTTAATGATTAAGTCGAATTCATCGTCTCGAATACTGTCTGCAACATTAGGGTGAGCTTCGCTCACCTTCCTGATCACGCTGGCCGTAATACCTGCAGCCTCCAGGGATTCCGCCGTCCCTTCTGTCGCTACCATTCTGAATCCGTTGATGGACAGATACCGAGCAACATCGATCACAGCCAGCTGATCAGCAGTTTTTACACTGATTAACACAGTACCCGTTGCCGGAATAAACATACCAGACGCCCGTTGAGCTTTATCAAAAGCTTCGCCCAAGGTGGCGCCGACACCCATCACCTCCCCGGTACTTTTCATTTCCGGACCTAACAGAGGATCTACACCCGGAAACTTGACGAATGGAAACACCGCTTCCTTGAGTGAAAAGTACGGTGGTGTGACTGTAGACACTACGCCCTGCTCGGCAAGCGACTCGCCGACCATGCACCGAGCCGCTATCTTGGCCAATGGTCTGGATGTCGCCTTGGACACAAAAGGTACCGTACGTGACGCTCGAGGATTAACCTCCAGAACATAGATATCGCCATTTTTCACTGCAAACTGGGCATTCATCAGGCCCACAACCCCCAGTGCCAGTGCCAATTCGCGGGACTGCCTGCGAATCTCTGTTTGAATGTCACTGGAAAGACTGAATGGCGGCAGCGCACACGCAGAGTCTCCAGAATGGACTCCGGCCTCCTCTATATGCTCCATCACGCCCCCAATCATGACCTCTCTCCCATCGCAGACGACATCGACATCTACCTCGATAGCATCACTGAGAAATCGATCTAACAGAACAGGAGATTCATTCGACACCCTGATCGCATGGCTGAAGTAGCGTTGAAGTTCATCACGACTGTAGACAATTTCCATCGCCCGTCCACCCAAAACATAAGAGGGTCGCACAATAATCGGATAACCGAGGTCTTCTGCTTTTTTCAGTCCTGTTTTTTCATCCGAAGCTGTACGATTGGGAGGCTGGGTAAGATTGAGATCATCTAACAATGTCTGAAAGTATGCACGGTCTTCAGCCTGGTGAATCGATTCGGGCGAAGTGCCGATGATAGGCACACCCGCAGCCTTAAGATCCTTCGCCAGATTGAGCGGTGTCTGGCCACCATACTGCACAATCACACCGGTCGGGTTTTCGACGTGGACTATCTCCAATACATCTT
>Ga0315338_1000786_pt1 | contig 55603 bp, 52 predicted proteins | sample ASW8metaG_FD_204518 | JGI IMG/M metagenome (GOLD analysis project Ga0315338, IMG submission 204518) | Ammonia-oxidizing marine archaeal communities from Monterey Bay, California, United States - ASW #8 | ecosystem: Environmental > Aquatic > Marine > Coastal | place: USA: California | collected... | reverse complement strand
TTAGTGTCGAATAAACCGGTATGATTCACCGTCAGTGATTCAGGGGAAAGGATTGTGTCTGATTTCCAGATTCGGAGTCTAGCATAAAGCGATAGAGTAGAAACCCGTTTTTTGCAGAGAGTTGTTCTCCGTGTTTGATCAGTAAATTTTTAAATATGGCTCTCTCACCCATTGTCAGCGCTGAATCTTTTCCAAAGATATTATGAAAGTTGAACAGAACATGGGTGATACCCCGGACCTTCAATCGATTTAAAATATCTGCCGCATAAACGCCTTTGTCAATGATTTTAGTCAAAGTATAGTCTTCAAAAAATGTATCACTGAAAAAGGGCCGATCCATTAAATATCCAAGGTTTCCCATATGAACCAGCAAAACTTTGTCCTTTTCCGTCAACATTTCATTCGCATCCTGGTAGGAAGGAAAAGCTTTAACTTGTCGGGCTAAATACTGTTCCCGGGATTCCTTTTTTAGGATGTACGAAAGTGGATCAATCCGAAACCACTCTTTCATTATTATAGAAGTATTGAATAAAAGACCGAGGGCTAGAATTGATGTTAAAAATAACTTCTCCTTTTTTCCAATTTTAGTTTTTTGAAACAGCTGTGCTAGTCCGGTGACCAAAAGGACCGAAAGAAAAGCAAACGCGGGTGCTAGAAGGCGAATATATTGTGTCTGCATGAACCAGAATATCAGTAGCACGGAAAACACAATAGCTAATGGTATAGACTTGCGATCCAAACCCAACAGGACAGGAATTAGTAGTAAATAAAGGATTCCAATTTGACCATCGAATTTGAGGGAATGGGGTTCGCTAAAAAAGGTCAAGTTTATGGGTAGAGACAAAAAATCCAGAAAGCTGTGCCCCATACCTAAGGACGCATAATATTGAAACTGCATCTGTGAACGAATGACATCCCAGTTTATTGCGTTTTCGCCGCCAAAAATGTTCATAAGAAATGGCGCAACTGGATTGCCAGTAAAAAAATAATTCCTTACCAACCAGGGTGAAAGAATTAATAGGGAGCCAAAAGTCAGTATCAAGCATTGGCTTATGGTCTGTTTTAAATTTTTACAGGTTCTGCCATGCAAAGCGAGTCCTAAGAAGGCCAGGGGTAAAATGATAACGGTGGTTAGGTTGGTTGCAATAGCAGCGCCAGCAAACAAGGTCATCAAAAAAAACCATCCGGGTTGTTTTTGATTACATCCATTTTCCCAGGAATAAAAAGCCAAAAAAACGTAGGCAGCTGCTTGGAGATCTACATAAGCAGAAGAAGCCATGCTAAAGAAAGTCGGAGTTGAAATCAATATTAGAGGTGTTAGCCATGCATAGTTTTTATGAATATTTTCCTTGGAGTACTGCCAAAGAGCAAACAAAAGCAGAAAGACAATTCCTAAGCCAGTAAGTTGCGCCAGTGAATCGGAACCCAACGCTAAAGCAAAAAGATAAAGCATTTCAATTTGCTGAGGAAAAAATGAATAGATATTGTTGGGAAGGTTGACCAGTCCGCCCGTTTGCAGAAAAGCTTTAGGCACAGCCAGGTGATAAACTAGTGCATCGTTAGCAAATGCGGGCGCGAATGCCGATCCAATGGATAGAAGAACAAGGAGCCCGAGAAAGGATTGAGTCAAACTCCTCAATCCGCCATCTTCCACTGGTTGCGATCTTGGACTATTAAAAACGTTCAATAGTTTTTTGAGGTGCAATAGATTTTTCCAGCCTAAGACTAGGAAAACTACCAGAATACCCCAACAAACAGCAGAATTGATCCAGCCAGAAAATACGAAAACTGTCATGATTCCGGAAAAAACTATGGAGCCGAGTGCGGTTGAAAATAAAACCGCTTCACCTGGATCCGGGAACTTCAATCCGAAAATTTTATTTGAGAGGAGTTGGCCAGAGTTATGGAAGGCCAGAAAGATTAAAAGGAATAATGCAAAATCCATCAGTACTAGTATAGGGAAACCAGAAATGAAAATTTCGTTGAGTCAGCCAATTTTCACCCTCTCAAAAAAGAGAAGGTAATACAGCAAGCAAGATTTAAACTTTAATCCCGCTAGTTTCATTTGCAGCGAATAACGAAAATTCTTCACTGGCTTCTTTGTAATCATCAAACCAGGCGGCGTCTGGGTTTCTATAAAATGCTAAAAAGCGGGCGTTATCTTCAGAATTTGCAGCGCGTGCATATTTGAAGAAAATTTGATCTTGTGTCATTCCCACCACTTCAATTTTTCCAGACTCATGAGACATGACAAGACGCGCCCTTTTTGCCAAGCCAGAGCAACGTATTCGCGCCTTTTCAAATATTTCATAACCTTTTTCAACAGGGATAGAGTAGGTTTCATTTCCCAGAGTTGGGCGACACAAAAACACATAGTAGGGCGGTACGCCCATGAATGAAAGTTTGGAGAATAATTCAGCCAGCACATCTGGGTCGTCGTTGACGCCTTTTACTAAAGGTGTTTGGTTAACCAATGTGACACCAGCATCCATTAGGGCATTGAGCCCCTCGACTGCCTGAGGCGTAAGTTCCCTTGGATGATTGAAATGCGCCATAATATAGATTTTCTTTTCATTCGTACTGTATTTGCGAAACATTTCAAGTAGGGACGGGTCGTTTAAAATTCGGAAAGGATTAAACGCTGGCACCTTGGTGCCTATGCGGATGATCTTGACATGATCGATTTCTCGAAGCTGTTGAATAATAGGCTCCAACTTGCTGGTAGAAAGAATCATTGGATCACCACCCGTCAGTAATACATTATTAATTTCCTTGTTGTTTTTAATGTATTCAAGGCCTGCGCTGATATCTTTTGTTACCTCGTCATTCTCGTTCATAAACAGTCTTTTACGAAAACAGAAGCGACAATAGGCCGCGCAGACTTCATTGACTAGCAATAAAGCGGTCGAGGTATATTTATGCTCTAAGCCGTGGACTTTAGTATATTTTTCTTCATTGGATGCATCGAGTTCACCCCATTCATTCAACTCCTCCACATCAGGCATGATAATGCGTTTGATAGGATCGTTAGGATCATCCCAATCAATTAAAGATTGATAGTAATCATTGGTTCGGAAAACAAACTGGTCATTCACTTTCTGCATTTCCTCACGTTCCGTATCCGTCAATTGAGGAATCTGCTCAAGCTTTGTTAGGTATTTGATTTTTTTAAAATTTGAACTGAGGTGTTTTAGTAAAGCGTTCATCAAGCACCTCCTTGAATATTGGTTAATATTTTGACTCTCATTGGGTTTTCCCCCCATAAAAGCTCAAACAAGCAAAACCCCATCCCCTTCTTCAAATATAGGGGAAAATAAAACTTTAAACTCTTTGGAAAGGATTATTAGGTGCTACGCTGAGCGAACCCTAATTTAGTAAAGTGCGGGTTTCTAGTTGTGTGTAAATCATACTTGATTCGTGGAGTGCTCGCAAGAAAAATTGCTTCAAAACCCATCAAGTTTGGTGTAAAAAAATTATCAAGCAATTGAAAATGATGCGCTAAATTGAGTTTGGATGAAAAACGCATCCTGCCCAAATCTCTTTAAATTAATATCCTAGCAGATGGGGTTTCTTACAAAATTTTTTAGAAACTGATTGTTTTGAGTCGAAGAAATTTTATTGACAGAAAAACCGTATGGATTATAATGCGATGCTTTATAATCAATTCTGGCAAGGACTTGCCTGAAAAAAAGCGATTTTTATATGAGTTGATTTGAATAGAATTCTTTGCTTTAGACGATCGATAAAAATCCTACTTTTTAAAAAAATGCACCAAACTATTTAGGTTTTATTTATATAGGAAGCTTTAATCCACTATCTTAAAGAGGAGATTGTTTAATGAAAAAGGCTTTAATTTTGAGTGTGATGGTAATATTCAGCTTGGTTGCGGTGGGCTCTGCTATCGCAAAGCCCGCTAAATGTCCGCAGCCACGGAAAACCAAAGCTGCGCCTGGTAGCATAGCTAAAAAAGATAAAACAAAAAAGGCTAATGCGAAGAATGGTAAGAAAATTTTTATGAAAACCGCAAAGCCAATGGCTTGCAAAATGTGTCATGGTGTAAAAGGAGATGGTGGTGGGAAACTGGGTGCGGCTTTGAAGCCAAAGCCCCGAAACTTCACCTGTAAAGCAACCATGAAAAAAGTTTCTGCTGGTCAGATGTTTTATATTATAAAAAATGGTTCTAAAGGAACCGGCATGGTTGCTCATGGTAAAACTCTGAAAGATAAACAAATTTGGGATGTTGTTAAATACATTCGTACTACGTTTATGAAATAAGTTAAGTACTTCTAAAAAGGGTAAGCCGCGCATTGCGGCTTACCCTTTTTTTATGCCATTTTTCTGTCCTCGGCCCATTGTATGATACAAAGAAGTTAAATCTATTTGGAGCCTTCTTTGAGTTTTCTCCAGTTTTCAATTTTGTTTCGATCGGGATGCCTTTTCTTAGTTATCTTGTTCCAAGTTGTGGGAATGCTACGGCCTGTCTCGGCAGAGATGTTGGGCACATCTAGAAACCCGATTCGAATGATGTTTGTGCCTTCTGGAGATGCGCAGGTCATTGTCAAAGGCGGGCAGGAAGTGGCGGAACTTCTACAAAAGGAAACGGGACTGCACTTTAAAACTTCGGTAGCGACCAGTTATGCGGCGGTGATCGAAGCGATGGGTGCCGGAAAGGTAGATATAGGTTGGCTGGCAACCTTTAGCTATGTACTGGCAAAAGACAAATATGACGTCGAATTGTTGCTGGTAGTGCAGCGGTTTGGCAGCCCTTTTTATCGAGGGCAGATCATGGTGCGCGCGGATAGTGGAATTAATTCTTTGAAAAATCTGCAAGGCAAAAGATTTGCTTTTGTCGATCCCGCATCCACTTCCGGGCATTTATATCCCAAAACATTGTTGCTATCTAAGGGGTTGGATCCAAAAACATTTTTTAGTAAAACCATATTTGCTGGGTCGCATAACGCAGTTGTTCTTTCCATATATAAAGGGGAGGTAGATGGCGGGGCCGCTTACGATGGTTCGCGGGCTGCGGTTGCCAAATCTTACCCCGATGTTTTTGAAAAGATAAAAGTCCTGGCCTACACCAAAGAAATACCCAACGACACCGTGTCCGTCCGCAAAGAACTTCCTGAAGGCTTGAAAGTGAAGCTTCGAAATGGACTCAAAAAAATATCAGACAGTCCTAAGGGTAGCAAGGTTCTGAAACGGTTGTATGGAATCAGTGGACTGATGGATCTGGATGGATTATTTGACCCGGTACGCGAAGCGGGAAGATTGCTAGATCTTAACTTGGAAAATCCGAATGTTAAAAATTGAACAGCTTTGCAAGACCTATAAAAAAGGTGCTGAAGCCTTGCGAGATGTTTCTTTAACAGTTGAGGCAGGGGAGTTTGTGGTGGTATTGGGGAAAAGCGGGTCGGGCAAGTCGACATTATTGCGTTGCATCAATCGCCTGATTGAGCCAACCTCAGGCAGAATCTTTCTCAACGATGAAGAAGTCACAGGAGCCCCTAACGGTAAATTGCGGCAACTGAGACAAAAAATCGGTATGGTTTTTCAGCAGTACAATATTGTGCCACGCTGTTCTGTACAAACGAATGTGTTGACAGGGAAATTGGCTTCCATATCTATCTCGGCTTCTGTTCTCAATTTGTTTACCCAGGCCGATGTTGAAAAAGCCCGACAAGTGTTGAATCGCTTAGGCATTGCTGATAAAGAATGGGATCGTGCCGATAAATTGAGCGGTGGGCAGCAACAGCGGGTGGGATTGGCCCGGGCCTTGATGCAAGAGCCACAATTGATCCTTGCCGATGAGCCAATATCGAGCCTAGACCCTGCTACCTCTAAACAGATTATGGATTTGCTAAAAGAATTTAATCAAAAGGATGGTGTAACCGTGATCTGCAATCTGCATTTACCGTCCCTGGCACGCGAATATGGTTCACGTATTATTGCGTTGAGCGAGGGCCGAATTGTTTATGATGGCCCTGAAATCGATCTGGACGAAAACCAACTCAACTCTTTTTACAATTCACAATGACTTTTTTTGGCCTACAATCGCGTTAATACTTTATTAAAAAAAGAAGACATGAATCCTGTTGACAGTTTAGAAAATCAATTAAGGCATTTCGGTTTGATAATGGCGGGAATGTTTTCGTTTATCGGGGCCGTATTTTTTTTCAAAAACTGGATCATTGCTGCCAGTATTCTCGGTGTTTTGATTTTATTTTTTGCGGGCATGGGGCTTTTAGCTCCAATGAGTCTTCTACCTGTTCACAAAAAATGGATGCGATTTGCGGAAATGATAGGAAACTTCAATGCCAAAGTTATCCTGAGTCTTACTTATTTTCTGGTGTTTACTCCAATCCGCATAGTGACCTCGTTTTTCAGAGAAGATCCTTTAAGTAGAAAGTTCGAGCCGGGCAAAGAAACTTATTGGCGCGATTGCAAACCCCGCGAACCTGACGCAAAACGTTATGAGAAACAGTTTTAATGCGTACTCCTCATTAATTTGAATAGGGTTTAATTAAAATATTGGTAAAAATTACTCGGTTTGATGGGGAAATAGGACATAGGTTGGCCGGGATGACAAAGATACTATCATTGTTGACCTTACCGATTGGATTGATCTCTACACTCCTAACAATTTAAGTCGTCTTTTAAATGCCTATACCAAAAGAGGGTTCAAAAAATTATCCTGAGTTTGGGGAAAACCGCCTATCTTGACAGTTCTGCATGTTGCCGTTGTCATAAAAAGAACTTTTGAATTTATGGAATTTTTTCTTTTCCACACTATTTGTTTGGAGACATTACCCGTTTGAATGGCTCCTAAAATATGTTAGCTTATTATATTCTTTGAAAGTATGTGGTATTCAGTTGCCTGTCCGGTTGATTGGGTTTTTAAAATCATGACTTCGTTAATTTAAAGGGGGCAGGTGGTTTTTTCTGGTTCCCTCAAAATCTGAGGCTTCAAATGAAATTGCACTTGATGCTGTTTTGGCTAGCGGCTTTTATTTCGATATCGATTTTAGTTTCAGGCAAAGTTTTGGCATCGGATCAAGGTGGTGTCTTTAAGAAGCCCGAAAGTGCATCGGAAATTCCCAAGGAGCCGGGATGGAAAAATCCTTCCTATCGAGGATGGGAGTCATTGAGTGTTCCAGGTTTGGTTGCGACTTATTATGATTTGGACTTGGACCATGAACTGGATTATATGGTCATCCGCAAAGTGATTCGAAAGGCTTCTGCGGATGAAACAACGATTGAAAAAGCTATCGAAATCGCCAAGTTTGATAGTTTAAGCGTATTTTTTTCGCATCCGGTCGTATATTTTACAAACCGTAATCCACTTTTTTATTGTTTAGGCGTGGATTATAGACGCAATTGCCGAGATATCTGGGTTGATATTGCGGAAGATGGGTTAAACGGCAATGAAGAACTTTATACTTTATCAACGCCGAGCCTTGGGGTTCGTTAGTAAGACAAAGCGCATTTTATTCTTTTTGATTTTGATGGCTTTGGTATTTGGGCCACTTCCTGTTTATTCCCATTCACAACATGGTAGTAATTCCGGGAATTCTCCTAAAAACAAAAAGGATTTAGTGCGTCTGGGTTCTACCGTATACAAACATATGTGCGTGTTTTGTCACGGACAGGATGGCAATGGTGGCGGGAAGGCCATGGCTTATCTTTATCCGTGGCCAAGGGATTTCAGAAAAGGATTGTTCAAATATCGAACCACGCCTTTTGGTTCGCTTCCACAGGATAAGGATATTTATCGAACCATTTCACGAGGCATACCGGGAACGTCAATGCCTGCGTGGGGTGGGGCTTTGTCGGAAGATGAGACCCTGGGAGTTGTGGAATATATCAAATCGTTTTCAAAACGTTTTGAAAATGAAAAACCTAAGGAAGCTATAGTCATTGGTGATGTGCCTGCAACGGATGCGGAGTCGATCAAAAGGGGACATGGCATTTATCAGGAAATGCGTTGCTCGCGTTGTCATGGCACTGACTTGAAGGGGGATGGACCGATTGCGCATGAGCTCTATGATATATGGGATCATCGGGTGTTTATTTATGATCTGACGGACCCAAATTCTTTTAAATTTGGTTTTGATAAAAAAGATTTGTTTATGATTCTGACAACGGGGATTGATGGAACTCCCATGAAGTCATACAATCACCTAAATGATGAAGAAAGATGGGATTTGGCTTCATTCATTGAATCAAAAATTAACAAGGAGTTACATAAACCGGCTGAGTATGAAATCGACCTAAAAACCCATGTCATAGATGAAGAAATTGATGTGGACCCGAACAACCCTTTGTGGGATTCAATTGCTGTGCAGAATATTCATACGATTCCACTCAATGCCCGTAGAGATCCGATTGATCAAATTCAGTTTCAGTCCGTGATTAACAATGAGGGGATTGCCTTTAAGTTGCAGTGGGAAGATCCAGTTCCGAATCGTACTTCAAGCCGACACCAGGACTTTAAAGATGCTATAGGTATGGAGTTTGCCCTGGGAGATGTTTTATTGCATAAACATGGTCATAATGAGCCGTTCTTTGGTATGGGTAACCGTAATAAAGTGGTGAATATCTGGCAGTGGCGGGCAGACTGGCAAACAGAGATAGAAACAAAAGAAGAACTGGAATATGCTACAAAGGGAATGGATTTGGATACGATGATCTTCGGTGGTGAGGTTAATCCGGTGGATGCGCTAAATCCATTCAGGGATGTCCCCGTTGAAGAATTGAATGCAGAGGGTTTCGGGACTCTGACACCTCAGCCGCAGACGAAACAGAATGTTCTTGGAAAAGGTGTTTGGAAAGATGGTAAATGGAGTGTAGTATTTTACCGTACCCTGGATTCAATCAACAAATGGGATATCCATTTTCAGCGGAAAATTCCAGTATTGGTCGCATTTGCGGTTTGGGATGGGAAGCATCAGGATCGAAATGGACGTAAGGTCATCTCAATGTGGCAACGCTTGAAGGTTCCACTGCATCCTAATTGAATACCTTACGAGGAGAGAAGACTTTGGTGAGCTGTTATTAGTACTATGGCTCGGTTTGACTTTTGAAGTAGTAGATTGATAGTCCTCTGCCGAGGAGTGGTTAATTTTTTTTGGAAAATTAGTTTTAAAATAACTTGGAGAACGGTTTCATGTCAGAAGAAGAAGAAGAACTGGAGGAGACAGAATCGGAAGACTCACTAACCGTGTCTGAAGATGATGAGCTAGATTTAGATGAAATGGATGCGGAAGAAGAGGAAGCTCCTGAGGAAGTTAAGGAGATTGGTGCATGTTTAGTCATCGGACAGGGTGATTTTTCTATGAGGCAATCTAACAGGGGCGCCGATGACCCGGGTGACAATACTTTAAGTGAGCCCCAGTATGTGGAAAAATTTGGAGACATACTGTTTGTATCCGATCGTGGAAACCATCGGGTTGTTATATGGGAACAGTTTCCGGAAGAAAATGGCGAGCCGTGTTCCCTAGTTTTAGGCCAGGAAGATTTTGCAGATTGTCTGGAAAATCGTGGAATGACCACGACCTTGGATGAAATGACCTCAGGTCTGGGTGATGAATCCTTGGATGGATTCACCATAAGTAAAGCAGAGGAAGATACAGTTTCTCAACCTGCCGGCCTTCGGGTGATTGATGGCAAGCTCTATGTTGTTGATAGCGGTAACCATCGTGTTATTCGCTGGTCAGGCATCCCCTCTGACGACGGTGAAGCTCCTAGTTTAGTATTAGGGCAAGATAATCTGGATGATAACGAAGCCAACCGACGTGGTTTTGTTGGGTCAGGTTCATTATTTTTCCCAATGGGAATTCATACAAGTGATGACCAGCATATTTTGGTTGCTGATAAAGATAATCATCGTGTGCTTTTGTGGAATAAAATTCCTTTTAGCGATGGCTGGAATGCGGATGTGTCCTTGGGGCAACGGGGCATGGATGAACGGTGGCCCAATCAAGGAGAGTTCGATAACGTGGGTGCCGACACTCTTAGTTTTCCTACAGGCGTTTTCTTCGATGCTGAAAATGAAAAAGTTTTTGTGGTTGATCAGGGTAACCACAGGGTATTAATCTGGAATAAAATTCCCCGCGAAACGGGCGTGGCTGCAGATGTGGTGGTCGGGCAAAAAGATTTCTTAAGTAGAGGTCCAAATTCTGGGCAAGGCGCAAAACGTGCTTGTCAGGAAGGTTTGTATTTCCCTACTGATGTGGTGGTCGGCGAAATGGGGATGTTCGTTTCTGATACAGGTAACAACCGTGTTTTATATTGGAAAGAAGTGCCCACTGAAAACGGTCAGCTCCCTGATTTGGTGATCGGACAAACCAGCTTCAACGATAATAAGGGAAACCGTGGCGTGGAAGGCGAAGCAACGGCTAGTACTTTGGACGACCCCTTTGGGTTGTTGTTGATCGAGGAAGAGGAAGAAGAAGAAGGCCTTCGAGAAATTCCAATGCCGGATGATGACGAAGAGGACGAAACCTCTTTGGCTACTGTTGCAGAGGGAGAGGAAGAGGAGCCTCAGCCAAATTTTAAGTTATTCATTGCAGACCGGGGAAATTCTCGTGTCATGGTCTGGGATCAATTGCCTTATCCGAAAGAAGAAGACAAGGACGATGAAGAATTTGAAGAGCTTATTGTTGACGATGAAAACTTATTGATCGGTGATGATGATGAGGATGACTTCCTTGACGATGAAGAGGACGAAGTCCCTCCGGGAGAACTTCCTTCTGTCTGACAATAGTTTTTCTTCTTAAAAAATTGTGAAACAAATAATAAAAGTCGCCGGCTTGTGCAGTTACTGTGCAAGCCGTTTCTTTTTTTCTTAGATATTAATATGCCAAAAGTTGTTATCATCCAAGGCAGTCTAAATCCCAAATCCAAAACAGCGATTGTGGCACAGGAAGCAGAAAAAATTTTGCATCGCTTCGATGGCATTGTTTGCCAGATTCTAGACCTTCGATATTTTGAGATACAGTTTTGTGATGGTCGTAAACTACAGGATTATGGCTCTGATACAAAGAAAGCCTATGAAATGGTTCAGGAGTCAGACGCGTTGATTATTGGGATGCCTGTTTATTGCTATTCTGTTTCGGGTCCCTTAAAAAACCTTATAGATATTACTTCTTCGGCAATGGAAAACAAGGTAGCTGGTATTCTTTGTACCACGGGGAGTTCTATGTCTTATCTAGCTTCTGCGGATCTAGCAAAAATTCTTGCCTATGAATCCCAGGTGTTGTCTGTTCAGCCAGTGGTCTGCTCCAGTGATGAAGATTTTAAGGATGGAAAGCTAGAAAGCCAAAAAGTTCACGATAAACTTAATGCTATGATTGAGGTTCTTATCAGTCTTCTAAAAGTTTGAAGGTCAAGATTATTGACAGTAAGGAGGGATACCTTCTTCAACCTGAGTACCTGCTTTTCCGGCTTTGATGTTTTTATGGTTTTTGCTGACCCCTGAAGCTAGCAGCTTCATAGATGTATCCATCGTCTCCATGATTTGTTTTGGACTATCTTTTAAAACGTTGCCAAATTTAGGTTGGCATTTCAGATTTCCGACATCACAACAGGGTGTCATCTCTCCATTTTGTTGAATCGTCATAATATCAATTGACCCACGGGCCGCGGGGCAGCCAATTAAGTATTTGTCCCGGGGAAAAGGCAAGGAGGCCATAGCCCGAAAACCGTTTTTATCCACATCAAACGCAGGCAAAAGACTGATGCCGAAAATAAAATCAGGTTGGCTAGCAAACGCTTCCGTGTCTCCCATATGAACGGTAAATAGTTTTTCATCGCAGTTCGGATGTTCACTCACCAGACCCGCCACTTTTTGAGCATAGGTCTGGAGCAATTCGGTAACATGCGTGATACCTTTATCCTTGAAAAATTTTAGTAGTAAGCCAATCTGGTTTTTTAAGTCAGGCAGGGATTCATACACCACATTTACTATCAGTTTGTTTTGCAGTTCCAGCATTTTTTCCAGAAATAGTTTTTGTGAACTTTCCCATACGGTTGGATAAAGGGTGATATCAACCCTTGCATTCAATTTCATTATGTCAACCAGTCGCGACCAGCGTTTTGATTTTTCCGAAAGGATATCTAGATTTGTATGTAGGCAAACATGTGGAGTGATTGTTTGAAAGATTTTACAAATTTCTACAATATCCGGATTTTGCGAAGCTTCTCCCCCTGTCAGGTTGATTTCCTGTTGAGCAAGAGTATTTAGTACTTCTACGTTTTTTATTTTTTCGGCCATATTTCTCGCCTGATCTGTCGTCAGATGCCATTCGGAAACAGGATGTTCCATCAGTGGTTCATAAACGTGGCAGGAAATACATTCGTCACGATTGTAGCGGTTACAACTGGTTTCGACAAAAATGCTGAGCACCAACAGACTCCATAAAGGTTTAGTTCTTTTATATCTAGGCTATCAAATTTTACAAAGGATATTAATCTTTGAATTGAATATGGATGAAGGAAACGGGTTGTGGGGGAGAGTGAAAGGCAGCTTCGATGTCCTTTTCCCGGTAACCCAGTTTTCTTAAAGGTTTCAGGGCGGCAAAGACTTCTTCTTTTGTAACATAGGCAACAGTATCGGGAACACCACGGGCGCTAAGGTTTTTAACGAGTTGTAAAATTTGTTTCCGTTGTTTTTTGGGAGTTCCTGGCATGTGCGGGTATTCAAGTTTTCCCGAGTAGGGACTGTGATATACCGCGTTTAAAGCCTGCAAGGTACGAAGCATTAAAATATCCCGATCCCAACCAGGCATATTCGCAACCTGAGGATGGTTTTGTACCAGGTCGACAACCCCCGACACTTCTGCATCCAAACTACGTTTGACAAAATCATTCTGATATTCTCTGTTTACTTCAGAAAAACCAATCTCACGCCCCACTTCCTCTAATAAAGGAAAATTCACCATGAAAGTATATTGCCCGCCATATAAATTAAAATAAGGTCGCCCTTCTTGATTTAGGTCTTTGAGGTCGAGCATTCCATAATCGAACCCGGTATAGCCTAGGTTGTTGGGTGCGAGGAGTTCCCTTGCTTTTTTTAATGCAGCGAAAGCTCCTGTGTTAATGGGCATGGGTATTTCATCTTTGAGATTTTGGCTGTGCTTTTGTAGAGTATTTGAGAAAGGCCAATCGCTGAGTTCGACCCTTTGAAAATCTCGTTCCCAATGGATTGCTTCAAGAAAGGAAGGCAGCTGAGCCAGGTCAAGAAGATCTTTGTTCTGAAACTGTTGTAGAAAGATTTTTTCGTTTATACCTGGGAAATCGGATGGGAGATGCGGGCAAAGGTATTCTTCGTAAAACTGGTTTTCCTTCTTAAGTAAAACTTTTGTAGCCAGATCATCCCATATTTCATTTGAGATTATTTTTGTCGCGGACTTTGATCGGAAACAGTCCATATGTTCTGCGTGAATCTTGACTGTGGAAAACCTTCCCTCATGTTGCTGAAGACGCGGATTCGCTCTTGCCCCTTTCAGAATTTCTTCGGATTCATCACAAAGAATATAATGAATGAATGGGTAAACTTGTTGATTGAAATCAATTTCTTTCAGGCGACTGAGAAAACATCCTGCAAGGTTGCCATTGCCCACTCCCCATTCATGGATGTTCCAGACCCGGTCTACTGGTTTTTTCCCTACCGTATGCTTATAAAATTCCTCGGCAAGCGCATGTGCTAATCGGTAGTCGAGGCTAACATAGGTTTGAAAATGGTTGTGAATTTCAGGCCCTTTGATTCCATAAAAAATAGAATTGACATGAGTCTGCCATTGGTCTGAGGGTTTAAAATCTCCAAGCGCAATCAGGTTGGGAGAGCGCATCATGGGAGGTAGCCTAGAATTATTCGCTGCTTTCACGTAAGGATTCTAGCCCGGCAGAATCCTCTCTTAAGTCAGAACCGCTTGCCACTTTATTTGTCTGGGATACTCCACCCGGTATATTGGAAGGATTGTCTCCCCCAGGCGCTTGTTCCTGTGATTCGGGTCCATTGAGGATGGCTTCATACTTACTGTAGGCCTTTTGCGATTCCTCCATCAAGCCGACTTCTTTGTAGCAGGCATAAAGGTTCATCCATGCTCCTGCATCCTGGCCATTGAGACTTACCGAGATTTTTAATTCTTTTATGGCTGCTTCAACGCGTCCCATATTGGCGTAAAGGGTCCCCAGGTTCGTATGGGGCAAGGAGTAGTCTGGGGCTAATTCACTGGCTTTATGGAAAGCTTCGATAGCATCGTCCACCATGCTTTGAGCCGCATAGCAACTACCAAGATTACAATAAGCCTGCGTATCCTTTTCGTCTATTTCAATGACACACAATGCGGCATCAATAGCTTCCTCGAAGCGGTCAGAGTTAAAATAAGCGTTCGATAAGGCGGCTCGTAATTCTTTATTTTCGGGATCAAACATCAATACCTTTTTAAGGGCAACAATCTCTTTGTCGTGAGCCTTAAGCATGCCATAGGCAGCCGCTAGGTTGGCATAGCCGGTAGTGTCAGTCGGGTCAATTTTGATTGCTTTTTCAAAAACATCTGCTGCTCTTGCATACATATCTTTAAGCAGATAAACACCGCCCAGATTGAATAAAATTTCAGGGTCATTGCGGTCCAATTCATGCGCACGATTGAGCTCTATTAAAGCTTCTTCTTCGTGATTAAAAAGGACATATGCGGTGCCTAATAGTTTATAAAGGCGCGGATTTTTCGGATCTTTATTTTGGATGAGTTTGAGTTGTTTGATAGCTTCTTCATAATTACAGCCATCAATTAAAAGAGTAGCCAGTTCTAATTGTAATTCCAGGTTGTCCGGGTCGGTTTTCAACTCTTTACGTACTTGACGGGATTTTTTACTGATAGCCATTTCCCGTTTGGTTTCTTCGGGATCACGGACGCCTAGCTCTTCAAAAATTTCCGGATCAACTTTCATTGTGACCCAATCTGTCGGTTTGCCAGCTTTAGCCATAAAACACGCTCTCCAAATTTATTTAATTCAATTGTTTATAAAAGAAGTGCTTAATTCTAGGCGATTGATACCCTGCTGTCAACTGGGGCTAGGACCTTCTATCTTCCTTCTACAGTTGTAGGGGCCATGTTCAATATCTCTTCCTTGCCATAATGGTCGAGATAGAGAAGGAAATGTTCGCGCGAAAGGTAATTCCAAATTTTGCGGGACGGGAAGTGCTCTTCAATGATGGAGTCGAAATTTTCGTAAACATTCAAAACTTCTTCCCGTGGCATTCCGGTGCTTATTTCATAATCAAACACAATTGCCAAATCTCGTTCGGGGTCTTGAATGATTCGATCGATTTTAAACTTGGACGGATTGTGGTAGATCGCTGAGTCTTTTTCTAGGGCAAAAATAGATTGTCCCACGGAGTGGATAATGCCACTTTCTACTTCTGAGTTTTCGATGGTAAATTTAATGGTATCTTCTGCTTCTTCTCTCTCTTCTGTTGGAAAGCCAAAGAACAGATAAAGGTGGTTCCATATTCCTGCCTCCGAACTGTGTTTCAAAACGGCTCTTTCCGTTTCCTGGTCGCAGCCCTTATCAATAACTGAAAGTATGCGGTCATTGGCACTTTCTAGCCCGAAAAAGAGCATAAGAAATCCAGCGCGATAAATATCGTCAAAAAGTTCAGGAGTTTCTTTTTCGCTCGATTCAAATTTGAGCATCCCCAATGAACGTATTTCGACTCTGCGTCTTAGAATTTCTTTTGATATCCGGTTAAATGCGTTAGGAGAAATGGCTTCGTCAGAAAAGGTGAAATATTTGGTTTTGTATTTTTTTGAAAGATGATCTAGCTCTTCAGCGACTCTTACTTCATTTTCTTTTCTGTAATGTGAGTCGTAAATAAAGCTGTGGGTGCAGAAGGTGCATTTTCCCCAATAGCAGCCTCGACTAGACATATAAGGAAGCACGGGGTAAGGCATCAAATATTTTTCCAGTGGTAATTGATCAAATGTTGGGCAAACAAGGTCCTCATAAGGCAATGCTTCAGATTTTGGATTGCGGATTACTGTATCACCTTCAAGGTGAATCAGATTTGGGACTGTATGAAGTGGTTTGTTTTCTTTTAGATGGCACACCAACTGGTCAAGCGGTAATTCTCCTTCCGACACAATCAGGCTATGAAAAAATTCTTTAAATAGTTCCTGCTTATCATCGAGTAAATCGGCGTGACGATTGAAGACACTGCCACCCACCACAATATGTAAATGTGGATAAAGTGTTCGTAGTTGTCGTGCCAGAGTGAGTCCGGGTATTACCTGTCCGATATGGATGATGGAAAGCCCAACTATGCCGTAGTCGTTCCATGGTATTTTTGGAGTCAGGTGCTCCTCAAATATATGCAGGAAAGGGTTTCGCACGGTGTCTTTCGTTGCGATCAATATTCCTGACAGATTTTCCTCCGGATTTCCTTGCATGAAAAATGAATCGAGATCCACACGGCTTGGGTGGTGCGTGTAGGAAATCAACTGCATTGCAATTTTCAGGTTTGTGTAAGCTTTGCTGTAGGTATCAAACTGGAAAAAACGATTTTCATCCTTCAATACATTTTTTGCATCTTCCACTTCATTGAGAACAGACTCTAAAAAGGCTGTATCAGAGAGAATATCTTTATAAACGGGTCGAACTTCTTGATCTTCCGTAGCACGTGCTGGGTCATCAAGGCGTTTTCTGATAATTTCGACACAGTGTTCCAGATATTTCCGTGATAGAAAAATATCGTAACATTCAATATTTAAATCAAACTGATCCACTTCATGGCCTCGGGATTCTAAGTGGGCCTTTAGCGTAGGTAATGCCAGATAGGGTTGGCTGGGATACCACTGCGGCGGAAAAAGGAGAGCGACTTTCATTTCTTCTCCTTTTTAGAAACCTTTATTTTTTGAAAGTTTAGAAATAGCACAGGCTTCAACTAAAAGAATTATTGGATTTCATACAGATAAGCATATATCCAATCCGAAACCTCTGTCAACTGCTTGGCGCAGGGCCAGTCATTCGACACTTGTATAGGTTGCTGTTGTACCTTAGACTCGGGATTCGCTGATTTTTCGAGAATTGACCTTCTGGCTTCAGCGTGACGCTGGTTGACAGTCTTTATGGAAAAAGATTATACTGCACAATATTCCCAGAACTCTTTGTAAAAAATATTAGTTTATTGATTTACCCTTGTATAAGGAAGGAGATTTGTGTTGAGCGACCAAGATACTGAAACTAAAGAAACACCAGATTCTTCGGAGGCCCCGGAAGAAAAATCGGAGGCCCCGGAAGAAAAAGAGGTAGATCACCTTTCAGATTTGAGTGAGTTAGAGAAGATTAAACTTGAACTGCTACAGGAAAAGGAGAAGGCAGCTCAGGAACTCGCAGAGGGTGAAGAAGAAGAAGAAGATTTAAGGGAGGTTGATTACCTTCAAAAGCTAATCACTCTTTCTGTTAAATTTGATCATCATATTGGTATGTATTTGATGCCTGCATTTATTGATTGCGGATTGAAGTATGACCATCGTTTGGCTGAAAGTTATACCGTTCAGCTGACGACTATCCAGTCTTTTTTGCGTCTGCTTGAAAAAGTAGATGGCGTGACCCGCGAAGAAGTGACCAAGCAATGTATTTTAAATTTGAGAAATATTATTCAACTGGTTCATAAGAATATGGTTAAACCACTCTACCGAGAAGTAGGTTTGATGAAAAAGAAACCTAAATCTGAAAGTCTGGACAATTTTAAACAGAATTGGAATGAACGACTAGACGACCTTCAAAAAACCTGTGATTTTGAATATCAAATTCTCGATGTAAAAGGATTTCTGATAAAGTAAAAAATAGATTGAATTGGCAGTTGATTGATAAATTTTCTGCGATATAAATAAGATTTTAGGTTTCAATGTCTGGTTGCAGGCATATGGCTTTAAGAGCCCCTTACGGGGCTCTTTCCTATTGGAGTCTTATTGAATGCAGACAGCAGGGCATAAGGAAAGGGTTTAAAAATTGGTTGAAGAAAAAACCAGTGAAAATGAAGATTCGGAAGCCCTCGAGGTTGTAGTAACTGGAGAGACTCTTCCTGAAGAACAACCAAAGGTTGATCATAGCAAACTGTATATTTGGATTGCCGATTCGGGAAATGATCGGATACAGAAATTTGACGGCAATGGAAAGTTGTTAAAGCAGTTTGGTACTTCTGGAGGGACACGACCCCCTTATATTCCAGGAGAATTTAAAACTCCAAGTGGGATTGCCGTTGATTTGGAAGGGTATATCTGGGTCGTAGATACAGGATGCCATCGCGTCCAGAAATTTGATCCAGATGCAGAGTTCTTTTTTGAGTTTGGCACAGAGGGCTGGGGACAGGAAAAGTTTTATATGCCGGAAGAAATTGTGGCAGAATCCACCGGAACTATTCTAGTAGCCGACACTTCCAACCATTGCGTGAAGCGATTCGACGATGATGGCGAGTTTCTCCTTAGCTTCGGTTATGCTGGGAATTTTGATGGTTTCATGAAATTTCCTGTTGGTCTGGCATTAGATCGAGAAGGAAATATTTATGTTGCTGACCGTGACAACCAGCGTATTCAGATTTTCAACGAAGACGGACAGTTCCTATCGAAATTTGGGGAATATGGTTTTGAGCCTGGCAGGCTGAATTTTCCTACAGGAATAACTGTTCGCCGAGATGGAACCATTATCGTTGCTGAAAAAAGTCAAAATCGCCTGCAGCTATTTGACCGGGAAGGCCACTCTCTTGGGGTAATTGGTGAGGCAGGTAAACGGGACGGTCAGTTTAATTGTCCATCTTCTGTAGTAGAAGATCCCTATGGATATGTATTTATAGTCGATACCATAAACCAGAGAATTCAGAAATTTGATCCTGACCTAAATTTCATGGCCAAATGGGGTATTGTTGGGAAAGACCCAGGGCAATTTCTTAATCCTTCCGGAATTTGCCTGTCATGGGAACCTGACTGGGCGCCTCAAGAAGAGTGATCGTGAAAAATCAACCTCCTATGACAATCCATAAAAAAATGCGATGTCACAAGAGGTGGGTCATTTTATTTCTGGTGACTTTTTTTGCAGGCCTTGGAGATTTGCAGGCTGAAGATAGCACCGATGAGATATTTGGTGGTCAGATTTTATCCATGACTGAAGAAAAGCCGCCATTGGCTCCCTCAAACGACCCAAGATTTAAGGACAATGATGATGGTACAGTGACTGATTTGCAGGAAGGGTTGATGTGGAAGAAAATAGATCTCTATCAGGAAAAAAAAATATGGTCTAGCTGGGAGGAATCTCAGAAACTCATAGAAAGCTTTAATAAAGAAGCGTATGCAAGTTACTCGGACTGGCGGTTACCGACACGTAAGGAGCTTAAAAGCCTTTACGAAGAGGATAAAAATATTCCTTGGAAATATTATTGGACTGAAAATGTAATACATATCGATCCAATTTTTGGTTATTCGCATTGTTGTTTTTGGTCTAGCGAGCTTTATAAAGAAAAATATGCCTGGGGTTTTAATTATATTGGTGGTAAAGATTACCCAAGCATGAAGGGAGGAGGTCAGTATCACCTTTCTTTGTCAACGATCCGTCCCGTACGAACTGTGAACTAAACAGAAAATGTGGAATAAATAAATCCGTGCATACGCACGTATGCAAGTCTTTCAAAGTATCTGAACTGAGCGCAAGGATATGAGTAAAGAAGAAAAAGAAGAGACCTCCGAAATTGAAGCCCCAGAAGAATCTTCTGAAGAATCCCCTGAAGATCCTGCACCGACGACAGAATTAGAGGAAGGCGAATCTCCTGAGTCGGAAGAAGATGAGCTTGAGGATGAAGACGAGGAGGAGATTGAGTTTGACCTGGAAGCTCAGGTCGAAGAATTTCGTCGACTAATTGACGAAGACCCAGAGAACTGTGTTAATTTTTATAACCTGGGCGAGGCACTCGCAGAACTCGGTCAAACCGGGGAGGCCAAGGAAGCTTTTGAGCAAGCTTTGGGATTGGATGAAAACCAGGAGTTCAGCTCTATCATTCACCTTGGCATCGGCAATCTTTATTACCATCAGTTGATGTCGGGTATTCAATCTACCGTTGTTAAAAGCTCCGTGGGCATGCTCTCCCAACATAAGCAACAGAATACGATTAATTCTGTCAGTGGTAATGATTATTCGATTCCCATTAGTGAGTTTGAAAAAGCCATTAAGTTTCTTCCCACGCTCAATGCAGATGAAGAAATAGTAGATTACGTAAGAAAGAATGCTCCAAAACAAATTTCTACCATCTATTACAAATGGGCTTCAGACTTGTTTGATAAGGCCCGGCAACTCGAAAACTATGGCGATGAGATTAAGGATATTAAGCAGGGACTGAAGTTCTTGAGGAAGACTATTGAGATAGACCCCAATCATGCTCAGGCTAATTTGATGGTTAAGTATGGCAAGAAAATGCTACTGGAAGGTTTCAGTATTTACGATGAGTATGGTTTTGAAGCAAAAATAATCCCAGGATCCGGGTAATGTATGGCCCGATCTTTTACCGGAGTACATGATGCCAAATATAGATGATTTAATACGTGACAAGTTGAGTAAGGATGGGCAGGTGCTAAACCTTAAGGCTGCGTTCCTACGGGAAGTCGGGGCGAAAGAATTGGCGAAGAGAGAAGAATTAAAAGAGGTGCGAGCTTTGGATCTTTCGCAAAATGGTATTGGCGATGAAGGAGTAAGGGCGATTGCCGAATCGGATGTTTTACCTAACTTGCGAAACTTGAACCTGGCATCTAACAATATCAGTGATGAAGGTGCTAAATGCCTGGCCAGCTCCAAAAAATTAAATAAACTCCGTAGCTTGCAGCTTGTCGTTAATGATATTTCTGACGAGGGTGAGAAAATATTAAGAAACTCTACCGACTTAACCAGCTTGACTTCATTAAAATTCAGGGTTTAAAAGGGTTTTTAGAAGCGCATTGATTCGTTCAGCCAAATAAAATGGCAAAATAAAATGGCAGTGGCAAGAGACTTTTTGGGCGGCTTAGGCAATTGAAAATAAAGGAGTTTTAGGGTGAAAAAAAATAGTGTTATTAAAGGCTTGACTTCCCTTAGGGGTTTTGTTAATTTCGGTTCACTCAGTGAGGCCAGTAGGTTTGCTGGTAGAGCTCTGTCGTTTTCCGGTAGGGTAATTGGCGGAGTGTCATAAAGTTTAGATTTGAATCACCGTTCAGGTTGATGGATTAATAAAGTTTTTAGGTTGTTTCAGGTTTATTTTAAATCAAGCTTCGAAAGGGGGAGCAAATGAGAAAGAACATTGTAACTTTATTGGCAGTATTTTTTGTATTTTCAGTATCAGTAGCCAGCGCAAATGTCTCAACTGTACCAGCTGGGGGAAAAGCAGACTGTCTGAGAGCTGGCTGGATTATTGAAAATCTGAGTGAAACACAATCCACGACGGTTCACATCCACTTAGGTACCGTGGCTTATTCGTGGAACAAGAATTTCGACCGGACTATTCCGCCTGGTGATTTCTTGGCAAATGCTGCAAATAAAAAAGCTAGCTTCAGCAACAAAGGTCCTGCGGCCATCAGTCTGAATTGCCAACGCACACGTGTTGAGAATTCTAACCGCCATGAGTGGAAAAAAGATGCTGGTTCTCAAAAGACCTACCAACCGAACTACCATTTGGACCATGTAAGACCTGGAACGTACATTGAGCCGGGTATGGGTCAGCCGGAAGGTACCGAGCGTGGACTGTTCAGTCAGAGAGATGGACAAGAAAGAGAAGGTACTCGTTAAGATTTGATTTAATTTTATTGCCGGGGGGCTTTTGCCCCCCGGCTTTTTTTTTGGAATTTTTTGGAGATTGAACCCGGGGTCTAAAAAATTATAAAATATAGGGACTCAAACGAAGATAATTATTGACGAGGGGAAAATGAGCGAAAACAGGTTTGTTGATAATGGAGATGGTACTGTGACTGATACCTTGACCCAGTTGATGTGGATGCAGAAGGATTCCTATCTCGATTTATTGCTTTTTGTCACTCATAAGGCTTCCCTAAAATACATGGGTCAAAAAAACGAAGCAGCTTTTGCCGGATACACGGATTGGCGTTTACCTAACAAACGTGAGGCACACTCTCTTTTTGATCTGGATAAACAGCTTAAGGATAAATACGATATGGTCATCCATATTGATCCGGTTTTTACTGCTGGCTGTGGCTATGACACGTGGACTAGCAATGTGAGAGGCAAGATAACCGCTTATTGTTACTCCTTTAATAGTGGGAGCGGTGGCCATAAAGAACAGGGAGATACTTTGAACTCCAGTGTGCGACTGGTTCGTGGCGAATTTGACAACTCTAAAACCAAAATTACTTTCGTCCCGGAAGTTAGAGATATAATCACTCAGGGAGGCGGCTGGAGGTAGTTTGCTGTCGCGCGAGTAAAACAAGAAATCGGGTTTGTGAATACTGCGCCAATTGAATAAATGCTGGGTACAACTATTCATGAAAAATCAGGGGGTTTCTGGGTTTCTTACGGTTCTGATTTGAGTTGTAAATCAAAGTGTTGAATGGTATTTTGTGGTATCGAGTATATAATTTTTATGTAGATTCAAAGAGAGTAAACAACTCTATTACCTTGTCACAATTTGTTGGGTCAGTGCTTATCCTGAATCTCTCGTTTTTGCTACTAGGACATAATAAGCAAAGTCTCTTTGAATAAATGGGGTAAGCGGAGTTTTTTTTATTGTTGTCAAATTGAGGTATGAATTTGTCGGAACCAAACTGGAAAAAAAACACCAACGGAACCATTGAAGATCATGATACCGATTTGATGTGGGTTGCAAGAGATTCTAGGCAGGAACTTGGCAAATGGCTCAATTGGGATGAAGGTGTAGCTTATGTCAAGGCGTGCAATGATCAAAATTATCTGGGTTACAATGATTGGCGACTGCCGAGTAAAAGCGAGGTGCGCTCGATTTTTAAAAATAAGGACCCTTATCGGGAAATGTTCTTGAACTTACCCAAAAAACCGGCGCGGCGGGTTTCCAATTATCAAGCTGGTGGAGAAACCTGCGTGTGGACTTCTGAAACCCGGTACGACTCTTATGCGTGGAAATGTTATTTTCCTGATTTAAAGGAAGTTTGTGTCGATCAATCGGTTTCGACCACAGGGACTTCAGTTCGTATGGTCCGCGACCTGGATTGAATATTTTTACAAGGCGAGGTAAAAAATGGCTGACGAAAAGGAAGAGTTTGAAGAGACTTCGGATCCTGAGCTTCTCGATGATGAGCCCGAAACCGAATGGGTGGGTGAAGAGGAGTGGGGGGATGAAGAAGAAGAGAATGTTGCTCTGGTTGAAGAAGAAGTCCCTGCCTTCGTTGATAATGGAGATGGAACCATCACTGACACTCGGGCAAACCTGATGTGGAAAAAAGATGATTCTTTTAAAGAGTTTGGTTATGGAATCAATTGGTTTGAAGCCCAAGATTATTGTGAAATTTTAAATGAAAAAAAATTCGCCGGGTACGAGGATTGGAGACTGCCCAGCGGTGAAGAAGCGAAGAGCTTTTTCTCCTTTACGCAATCTAATACAGATAAGGATGGAGCTGAAACCCATATATCTGATCTGTTTGAGCCGGGTGGTGGACATAACACCTGGACCTATGAAGAAAAGCCGGATTATCAGCAATATGCTATGAAATTTAGTTTTATTACAGGAAACGATATGTGGGAGCACAAAGATAACGAATATTCTCATTGCCGGGTTACCCGAGAACTTGTTCAGGATGACTGGGAACCTGAATGGCGAAAAGAAACTAAAACGTTCGAACGATAATATTTCTTTGTCTGATTTTTTTAAGACAGAATGGGAGTTTTGTGAGTCATTACATGATTTTTGGGAAAGACGATTGTCCGCATACGCAAAAGGCCATATCTGATTTTAAGGGAAAACACAGATCTTTTATTTACATTAATGTTGATAAAGACCCGCATGGGTTAAAAAAATTATTGGAATATTCCAATGACCAGTACATTGTTCCGGTTATCGTAAATGTCGATGAAGACAGCGTGGAGATAGGTTATACCGGAGAATAAAGATAATTTGCACTCACAACCGGATAACCCGGTTTAAGGAAGCTATATTATGGAAGAAAATTTACCGCAAAAGGCAGATCAAGAACTGGCAGAAAAAAAACAAGAACTGGCAGAAAAAAAAGATGGCAAACCGAAAAGGTTTGTCGAAAAGGGCCGCGATGTTGTATTTGATAATAAAACCCGTGTCTATTGGTTAAAAAAAGATTCCTGGCAGGATAAGGGAAAGTTTTTTAACTGGCACGAGGCAACCGAATTCGCTGACAGAAAAAATAATAGAAAAATAGGTGGTTTTGATGACTGGCGCCTTCCTAATATTGAGGAAGCAACCTCTTTGTTTGACGAAAATTTCGAGGTCCCGGGTAAGGGTGGTACAAGTCTTCATTTTGACCCGATATTTCCGGAAGGAGCGTTTAAAACTGGGTGGATCGCTGGCGATACTTCAACAAGGAGACCCCGTTTCGACTATAGCGAAGGTAAGGTTGTCAGTGTTGAGGAGTATAGCTTTGGTTCGGTTCGGATCTGTCGTAAAGATAAGGTAGTAAGACATCAGTCTGCTCCTCAAAGAAGGTAAACCCCTATGGCGGAATCAACAAAACTGAATTACATTGATAATGGTGATGATACAGTGTCAGATACAAAGCACGGCATTATGTGGATGAAAAATGACACGTGGCTGGAATTGGGACGACTTATAACATGGCATGATAGTCTGGAACTTGCTCGCAAAAAGAATGAAGAAAAGTTTGCCGGCCATGACAATTGGCGTATTCCTTCGGCTTCGGAAGCTAAATACCTATTCGATTCAGAAACCAGTAATACAGATGTAGAGGGCTGTGAAATTCATATAGACCCCGTCTTCCCGCCAGGTTGCGGATTCACCACCTGGACTAGCCAGACCCGGGGTGCTAAAGCAGCTATGTCTTATGATTTTCGGTCTGACTATGAATACTGGCTTGCAAAAGAAAACGATGGGTTCCCAAGTGCCGTTCGGTTGGTTAGAGATGATAAGGAGGAGGATGAAGATCGGGAATTCATTCGAATCAACAAGCGAAACGACGGCACGATTATAGATAATAAAACTGGGCTTCAGTGGAAAGCGGATGACTCCTATATGGATTTAGATAAGTGGGTGACTTGGGACGAAGCTAGGACCTATATTATTGAAGTAAATCGACAACGATTTGCAGGTTATGAAGACTGGAGAATGCCGACCCGAAAAGAAGCTCAATCCATTTATGATCCAGCTAACCCTGTTACAGATAATTATGGTGATACGATATTTTTACTCAAAGGATTCCCTGCGGGAGCCGGGCAAACATCCTGGACAAAAACACTGCATAAGACAGAAAGAGGTACGGCTATTCGGTTCCATTTCTATAATGGAGACTTTAAATGGAACCCAATGGGTTTGAGGAGTCATGGCGTGCGGGCTGTCCGTGTGCCTAAAAAGGATTCTTGACCGAAATTATGAGCGAAACCAGTGAACCCAGAGCCCGTTTTGTTGAGGGGGATAGTGAAACGGTAATCGACTGTGACAAACGTTTGGTTTGGTTGAAACAGGATACATGGCAGGTTACCGGGAAGTGGATGAGCCAGTTGCAAGTGAAAGAGTTTGCTGAAACTTTAAATAGAAAACGTTTTGCTGGATTTTCTAATTGGAGATTGCCGACAGCAAATGAAGCAAAAAGTCTTTTTAATAAGAACTGGAAAAATTCAGATAACTCTGGCCAAGCCATTTTTTTATCAGAAATATTTGATTCCGGTTGTTGCTTTTTATGCTGGACCAGTGATGTCAGGCATAAAGTGCAGGGCGTCCGGCTAAGTTTTCGAAAAGGGGTCACGATGTATGATGATATTTATCGCACATCTAGAGGGTCTTCACGGTTAGTTCGTGATATAGAAAAGGATGAAAGTTTGATCTAAATTGAGCTTAAGGAGTAGTCATTGGAATTGAAAAAAAGATTTATAGATAACGGAGATGGAACCGTTACTGATTTAGAAACAAAACTAATGTGGAAACAGACTGATTCGTTTCAGGATACGAGCCAATGGGCAAATTGGTTCAAAGCAAATGAGTATATTTTTGGTCTGGGGATTGAGAAGTTTGCAGGATATACCGACTGGAGAATGCCAACTTTAGATGAAGCGGAAAGTCTTCATGATGAAAGCCACTGCATAAAGGATATGGATCGAATGGATATTTTTATCAGCGATGCATTTTCTCCAGGAGGTGGATTTACTTCGTGGACTTCAAATGAAATGCCACATGCAACGGCTGTTATTTATTACTACAGATATGGCCACGCAAATTCAAATCATAAAGAAGATATTACCAAAGATTCGGTTCGTGCAGTCCGGGATATAGAAAAGCGTGAAGTAGATAGAGGAGTATTAAAAAAATATCCTGGTTTTTCTGATTCTCCACTTCCCCGCTGATTGCAATTTTAAGATGAAATGGATTTCAAGGGCTTGCCGATTCTGCGAGCGGGGAAGGGTTATGAATAATTTTTGAGGGAGAATTGTCATCGAAAGTTACAAGATTATTAACAAACAAGAGAGCGAAAACTCTGTATTGACCTATCGTTTTGAGGAAGAGGATTACAGGCATACTTATGTCCTAGAGGACTATTACCATACGAGTCCTTTTTTTGATTACAATTATGTCGTGTTATACTTACGAGACCAGGAAAACTTGGAAAACTCTTTTGCGTTTCAGGTTAATTTTAATAAAACCTTCAATACGATTCCAGATCACCCAAAACTCACTGATATTCAGACTCAGATCGCTAAAGGTTTTGCTAAAAATGCTGCGGATGAGTTGATTGTCCTTTTTAAGCAAAGAGCTGTTGAGGCAAAAGCTTACGGTGAGAAAAATCCGGAGACTTATTTAGAATTTGAATCCGGTCGGTTTTTTAATTATTTCGAGATGTTTCCAAGGAATAGGGAAATGCTAGATTTTAATTATGGTTCCGATCAATATTTTTCTGAAGATTCTTATGATATTGATCCAAGAAATGATAATAGATGCCTGCAACTATCTTTCTTTAAATTCCAACTAGACAACTCAGATCAGGCTCCTATATTTTCGACGACTTATTATTTTGATGAAGAAATCAGAGAAAAAGAAGATGCGAAACTTTCTCCAAAAAACAGGGATATGTTAATTGCGATGAACCAGTTTATTCCAGATTTAAATGATCGACTGAAGAAGAGATATAAAAATGCAAAAAAGATGGGGAGTGAGCTTTTAAAAAATCAAGCTCCTGTGGAGGTAAGACAGGAGAAGGTAAAACCTAATGAACCTTGTCCATGTGGATCTGGAAAAAAATACAAAAAATGTTGCGCATTAATGTTGAATTAATTTTTAATAAACAATTGAGATTTTGTCTCATTTACTGGGATTAAATAATGGCAAAAGAAAGAAGAGTTAAAAAAGTTCAAGCTCGACATATTCTTGTAGGTTCCAAGGAACTTGCCGAAGAGTTGAAGGTGAAGATAGATGAAGGCGAAGAGTTTACAAAATTAGCAGAGGAGCATAGTGAGTGTCCCTCCAAAAAGCGCGGTGGTGATCTAGGCTGGTTTGGTAAAGGTGCTATGGTTCGTCCTTTTGAGGTAGCTGCCTTCACTGCGCAAGAAGGAGAGGTTGTAGGCCCAATAAATACTGAATTTGGCTGGCACTTGATTTATGTTTACGAAATCCAAGAAGATGTTGATGCGGATGCTGGGCCTCCAACTGGAGATGAAGATGCTGACGAAGATACACTACGTCTAGTCGCAGAAAATTATGCACATGAGTTCATGATGTTGGGATATACCAGTAAAAAAGTACTGAGCCTTTTTACCAGTCCCCACTTCAAGTCAGCTAACACGGTTTATAATATTCTTGGAGTGGATATAATTAATGAAGTGATCGCACAGGTTTTTGGACAAAAAGTTGAGAAGCCTGAAAGTGCAGAATCGGGAGAAGAACCCAAAAAATAGGGGTCAAAAAGCAAAAAGGCGTGGTTCCTTGATGAGGGGGCCACGCCTTTTTTATTAGTTATATTTCTATTAAAGAGTTACGCTATTTACGTTTATGATATTAGCGGTGTTTCGTAGTTCGCCCAGGGCTTCTGTACTTGGCGGCGAATCTATGTTAATGATTGCCACTGCTTTCCCCCCAACTTCCATTCTTCCTAGGTGAAAGTCCGCGATATTGAGATTATGTTTGCCGAGGACATTTCCTAGATTACCGATTACGCCTGGAACATCAATATTATTGAGTACCAACATATTTTTTGACAGAACTGCTTCAAGTTTGTATTCATCAAATTGAACAATTCTGGAATCGCCTTTTCCGAAAATACTCCCTGTTACTCGATGTGTTCGATTTTGTGTGGTCACTTGAACTTGTACGGTGCTGGTATATTCATGGACTTCATTGCTTCTTGATTCTTGCACTTCCACCCCTCTTTCTTTTGCAATAAAGGGTGCATTAACCATATTAACGCCATCTATCGATCTGTTGAGTAGTCCTTTTAAAATAGCGATGGAAATCGGTTCTACAGTCAGGCCTGCCACTTCTCCGTTGTATTGGATTTCGATTCGGGTAAAGGCTCCTTCAGTTATCTGGGATAAGAAACATCCAAGGTCTTCGCCCAAAATCAGATACGGATTAATTTTTGCAAGTGTATCGGCATCGATAGATGGAACATTGACCGCATTACGGACATTACCTTTCTTAAGATAGTCAATGATCTGGTCACACATCGAGGTTGCTACTTTCACCTGTGCTTCTCCTGTAGAAGCACCTAGGTGCGGGGTGCAGATGATTTCGTTCACTTTTAGAAGGGGGCTATCAAGATCCAACGGTTCGCTGTGATAAACATCCAGAGCTGCTCCCGCAACTTTTTTATCCTGAATGGCTGCAATTAGCGCTGTATCATCGATCAAAGATCCGCGGGCGCAATTAACAATGCGAACTCCAGGTTTCATTTGGTCGAACTGTTCTTTTCCTAATAGCGGTGTGCCATCCGCCTGCCCAGGAGTGTGTAGGCTGATAAAGTCTGACCGAGTCAGTAAAGCATCCATTTCTACTAACTCTACACCGAGTAACTTTGCTCTTTCCTGTGTGATGAAGGGATCGTACCCCAAGATTTTCATTTGGAAAGCGCGCGCCCTTTCGGCAACATTAGAACCAATTCTACCTAACCCGATGATACCAAGCGTTTTTTCAAAAAGCTCGACTCCCATGAACTCTTTCGGAGCCCATTTTCTATTTTTTAATGCAAAACTGGCTTGTGGAATGTTCCGGGAGAGGGCCATCATCAAGGCCATCGTATGCTCGGCAGTAGTTATCATATTGCCTTCCGGCGCATTCATGACAATGATTCCTTTTTTACCAGCCGCTGCTAAATCAATATTATCCACACCGACGCCAGCCCGTCCAATTACTTTAAGGTTGTCGGCTACCTCAATAATTTCAGCAACGACTTTAGTTGCGCTTCGAACAATCAACCCATCGTATTCAGGGATGATGGCTATCAGTTCCTCTTTAGACAATCCGGTTTTTACATCTACTTCAATGCCCGATTCTTTTTTTAGAATTTCAACTCCAGAGGCGGAGAGGTTATCTGAAACTAAAACTTTCATTTGTTAACTCCAAAATACCTAATTATATTAGATAGTATGTGATGAAAATATAACTCTTAGGCCTTACGCTTTTCAAAATCCTTCATATAATCAATCAGAGTATCAACGCCAGCTTCAGGCATGGCGTTATAGATACTCGCTCGCATTCCTCCGACTGAACGATGACCTTTTAGGGTGGTTAACCCAACATCCTCAGCACCTGCTAAAAATTCTTTGTCTAAGTCGGCATTGGCCAACACAAATGGCACATTCATCCAAGACCGCGAAGCTTTTTCCACGGGATTACTATAGAAGTTCGAATTATCAATCGCGGCATACAATTTATTGGCCTTGTTTTCGTTCAATTTTGCCATAGCGGAAAGCCCCCCTTGTTTTTTCAGCCATTTGAAGACCAAACCCGCCAAATAGAGCGTATACGTCGGAGGAGTATTCAACATCGAATCGGCTTCAGCTTGTTGCGCGTAATCGAAAACACTCGGGGTCGTGGATAACGAATTCCCAATGAGATCATCGCGAACAATTACTAATGTGACGCCCGCTGATCCAATATTTTTTTGCGCACCCGCATAAATCAGCCCAAAACGACTCACATTGAATGGACGGGATAAAATCGTCGAGGAAAAATCGCCAACCAGTGGTACATCCTCGGTATCAGGAATCCAATGAAATTCCACACCACCTATTGTTTCGTTTGGGGTATAGTGCACATAAGCAGCATCTGAATTCAAAGACCAGTTCTCAAAGGGAGGAATGGTGGTGAATTTATCAGCTTCAGAGGAAGCCGAAACGTTCACCTTACAATATTTTTTTGCCTCACTAATGGCTTTCTTTCCCCAAGCACCAGTCCAAATATAATCAGCTTTGGTTTTCCCACGAAGCAAATTCATGGGAATTGTTGCAAACTGAGCAGTCGCACCCCCTTGTAAAAACAATACCTTATAATTCTTGGGTACATCCAACAGTTCACGGACATCCTTTTCCGCCTCCTCGTGAACAGATACAAATTCCTTACCTCTGTGACTCATCTCCATGATCGAAGCCCCAGAACCATGCCAATCCGGCAATTCTTCTTGCGCCTGCTTTAACACGGCTTCTGGTAACATCGCTGGGCCCGCACTGAAATTATATTTTCTGGGCATTACAACATATCTCCTGCTTTGGTCGTGAGAGACAAAAACTCTCTATGGCCTATTTAATCTACAAAATTAAAATAAATTTTCCCTTAAGTCTCAAAGAGACATAGAGCCTTTTAAATCCATTCTGGGGGAAAATTAGGATTTGGGGTATAAATTTATCGGATTAATTGGTTTTGCAAGAAAAACAAAACCCGGTTTTGCCCCGATCGATGCTCGATCATGAGCTAATCTTTATAATCGAAATTGACTTTAAAATCCAATCTTTTTTGAAAAAAGACCTTTATAAGTTGGGTAATTCCTAGTTTTTTCAGTTGGTTAAAAAAGAAAGACAAGATGGCTTGGCGTTTTAAGGGGCAGGATTTGTCTTTATCAGGGTCGTCTGGAGTTTCCAACCCCAAACTTAGATCTTCAATTTCAATCTTGGGTATTTCGTTATTCAAAGTGGTAATTGGGCCACCTGAATCATCGATTTTTAAATTGAGGTCAAGTGTTTCAAATTGTGTAACAAGAGTATAAGGATTGATTTTTGAGAAATAGAGGTGACTGGTTGACGATAAGAACGGATTTAGTTAGAATCAAAAAATCCAATTAGTTAAAATATAATTCGACTACTTAGCGGGGACCGTTTTTGGGTGACTTTGTTTTGCGAGAAATAATTAGAGTGAAAACAAGTAGCCATTTCATCAATTTTCTCTCTCCTTCCTCGCTATTAACCCTTTATCGGATACCAAGTGATCAAACGGATTGATCTGGAAAAACTCGAATCAACGACACTGGCTCCCTATGCTATGAAAAGTGGAGAGAGTCAGGGCCGCCAGCATCTGGAAGAAGAGCACCAATATCGCACCCGATTCCAAAGAGATCGCGATCGGATCATTCACACCTCGGCATTCAGAAGACTCGAATATAAAACGCAAGTGTTTGTTTACCATGAAGGCGACTATTACCGTACGCGCCTAACCCATTCTTTAGAAGTGGCACAAATCGCACGCTCCATTTGTAAATCTTTGCAATTAAATGAAGATCTGGCAGAGTCAATAGCTCTTTCCCACGATCTGGGTCACCCACCCTTCGGTCACACTGGGCAGGATGTTTTAAATCGGTTAATGAAAGAACATGGTGGATTCGAGCATAACCAACAGAGCTTGCGCATTGTAAAGCTTCTGGAAAAAAGATATCCAGAGTTTGATGGACTTAATTTAAGCTGGGAAGTCCTTGAAGGAATATGCAAGCACACTAAAGATGAAGAAAACCCCATCACCTCGGCTGAGGGAGCGCGCTACCCTTCCCTAGAAGCGCAGATAGCCGACTTCGCCGATGGCATTGCCTACAACGCGCACGATTTGGATGATGGCATCACTTCAGACCTTCTCGACCTCGATCAGCTTAGGAAAGTCGCATTGTGGAAAGAAAACGAAGATCGTTTTAATGAAAATTATTCGGGATTGGATTTTAAATTAAAAAAATATCAGGTGGTGCGGGGTATTATCAACGAATTGGTCACCGATCTTTGTGAGGCCACTTTAAAAAATATTGAAAGCCATGGTGTGAAAAGTGTGGATGAAGTTCGTCGAGCTCCCACCCGAATTGCAGCTTTTAGAAAAGGAGTCGCCGAAAAGAACAAGGAGTTAAAAAAGTTTTTACAAAAGAATATGTATTCGCATCGTAAGGTTTTGCGCATGGAATTCAAAGCAGATTTGACTCTGGACGGAATTTTTGCAGCATATATTAAAATGCCGGAACTGCTTCCTGAATCGGTATTAAGGAACGAATCTTATGGAACGCTGGAACGTAGAATCTGCGACTATGTTTCAGGGATGACCGACCGCTATGCCCTCAACGAATATAAAAACCTATACTCTTCCAATGAAGAAGATTGAGGAAGAAAATTTCTATTGCTTATGGTTACTAGGGGCTTAAAGGGACGAAACTGCATTAATTTAATTTTTCTCGTCGTGCGCGGAACGCATAATTCTTGAGGGACTCCCTTATGTGTATTCTAAATCACACAAGTTTCGAGAATGGATGGTCCTTTCAGGTGGTCGCGATGACAATCTATTGGATTTCCTGTGAATAATATCAAATCCATTTGTGTTTTTTGCGGGTCCAGCCAAGCGGTAGAAGGCCACTACAAATCTGTTGCTACCGAACTGGGACGTGAAATCGGGAGGAGGGGTGCTGACCTGGTTTATGGTGGTGCATCTATTGGTTTGATGGGTTGTGTCGCCCGTGGTGTGCATGAAGAAAAAGGAAAGGTCATCGGTATTCTACCCGAGTTTTTTCGGAAGAAAGATATTGAATATTTTGATGCAGATGAGTTGATTGTGACTAAAGATATGCGGGAGAGAAAAGCAAAAATGGATGAAAGGAGCGATGCTTTTATAGTTTTACCAGGTGGTATCGGTACCTTAGAAGAAGCGATAGAAATCCTATCCATGCGACAACTAAAATTGACCAACAAGCCACTAGTGCTTATTAACACAGGTGGATTCTATGACAAACTCAACGAAACTTTTTCTTTGATGATCGAACAAAAATTTGCTAAAGAAAATATCCGCAACATGTTCGCTATTACCCCCAACCCCAAAAGCGCATTAGAATATATTTTTAACTATGCCACTCCTTAATAAGGTGACTGCATAAGTAGTTATTACGAGGAGCAGAATGCGACGAAGCAATCTAAAACGTTTAGATCGCTACGTTCCCTTTGGTCATTCGCTATGACATACAGAAGATGTGGATTGCCATCCTGAGTTCATCGAAGGATCTATCTTTTAGATAGCCAATTGGTCATATTTTACTTTTCCATCCTACTACCTAGGGCCGCTGGTCGCTAGTTGGCTTGTACTTCGAGTTCGGGATGTATAGCTTCTTTGAGGAATTGTTCGATGTACTGCAATGTGCCTGTGGTGGAGCTGGGGCAACTGCCGCAGGCACCTTGATAATGGATTTTGATTTGTTTTCCTTCGATAGCGAGGATGTTGATACCGCCGCCATCATTTGCAAGCGCGGGTCGGATGGCAACGTCGAGTAAGGCGTTAACCACTTCCGTCTGCTGGTCACGATCGTAATCGAAGAAATCTTCTTTTTTGAAAGCTTCGAGAACTGGGTGTATATCTTCTGCGTGTTCGGATTCGTCTCCCTTTTCATAGAAAGATAGATGCTCTTCCAATGTGTGCCCGGTTTTTTCCATTAAGGTATGCCATCCAACGGTGGTAGATTTTGTGATGGTGACAAAGTTTTCTTTTAAATAAATGCTTTGGATTCCAAAAATCTCGAACAGGGCTTTTGCTAAGACATCGTTACCTGTATCTTCGGGTGAATCAAACGTTTTTGTGCCATCGCCCATTACTTTTCCGTTTAAAATAAACTGAAACGCATCGGGGTTGGGTGTGGGTTGCACACGGACTATCTTGTATGCTCCCGCTTCATTCGGGCTGGCTGTTTTTTCTTCGCTCATGGAGGACCCAAGGTTTTAAGGTCACGCTATTGTTATTATAAACGATTTGGAAGAGGAGAGTAACGAATTTCTTTGTTTTTCTGTTTGATTCAGTTGATATTTGAAAACATTGAAGCTATGGGTGTTAAATAAAACAAAAGGAAGTGATTTGATTATCCTGTTTGCGGGAAAATAAACGATAGTTGCGATCAGCAGAATTGTGGTAGCAAGCTCTAAAGAAAACCTAAAAATACCTGTGTTCATAGCTAGAAAAACTATGGATTAGATTTGGCTTTATTCTTTATTTACCTGTTGAACCGAAACCCATTTGGCTACGAGTAGTTTCACTCAACCGATCCGCTGGTAGAAACTGGACTCTTTCAACTTTTTGGATCAAAAGTTGCGCGATACGATCTCCCTGTTCAATTTGGAATTCGTTGTCGGAGTGATTGAAGAGAAGGACTTTAACCTCGCCGCGATAATGGGAGTCGATGACGCCGGCTCCACAATCGATCCCTTTTTTAACAGCCAATCCGCTTCGCGGCCATATCAGGCCGACATGCCCTTCAGGAATTTCTAGGCGAATACCAGTTGCGACCAGTAATCTGTCCCTTGGAGGAATAAGCATTTTTTGGGATGCGGTGAGGTCGGCACCAGCATCCTCTGCATGGGCGTATTTAGGAATAGAACCACCGGAGATCCGACAAGTAAGATTGGATTCTTTTTTGCTCATTCTTTTGCTTCCGAATGAAGTTTAATAAGCGGATTATATCAGGGGGAAAGACAACGGAAACTAAAAAAAACCGGGAAAGAGGGTAGCACCCCGCCTTTTCCCGGATGTTTCGTAATTTAAACTATTCTATTACTACAACCGTCCTTGACAGGGAGAGAGAAGATTTGCTACTCCGATCCGGTAAGGGCGGGGCGCTTCCTTTTAACAGAAAGGAGGCGGGCTACTATTATTCCGGTGTTTAACCCGGGGTTAAAAAGGGACTCCACTTCACGCCAATTGGATAGATAGCATCATCTGCCGAGATGCATCGCAGAGTTCGGCCGGCGCTCGCAACATTTGGGGGTTTGGGAGGGGACTTGAGACTGCTACACATCCCGTCGAAAACTAATAACCAAACAAATTGGGGATGCATCTCATTCATAATATGGAATCCTCTTTTCTAGTAACCCGCCGTTGGAAGATCCGTATAACTATTTTTAAATCTCTTTCACCTTCCAGTTAAACGACAGTCCAAATTGGGCGGTAAGCCCACACCAATTAAAATCCATTTATAGCTTTATATTGTGTACCTGAAAAAAAGTACCACTACATATAGTAGCTGTCAAGAGTTTATTTGATAACCATTACTAAAAATCTATTTAACCATTATTTTATAATAACTTAGGAGAAAAAAATCTTTTGATTGCTTGAATTATTTTTGTTGAGCACAATATGAAGGGGATTAAAAATTTCAATATTACAATATATAGTGGGTGTTTGTATAAAGGTAGGCTGGGTAGGGTCGAATTTTATTACTGAACTTTGAACCTATTTAGGTTCAGTGGAATGGGGTCCAGATACTTCTTTTTGATCCGGTAATAACCATTTTTACCCTCAATTTGGGCAAAGTATTGTTGGCCATTTTTCTCAATATTTCCCACCTGCAGTTCTGCAATTTTATCGATACTCTTTTTCCAGACACTGATTTTATAGGTAGGGGTCGTCAATCCAGCAGATTCTGGCATTATGTCCGTTTCAGCAAATGATTCGAATTCCATTCCCTTCATCGTCCAAAGCAGGTCTTTTGCTAGAAATTCTTTTATCTCCATTTCAACGGGTTTGAGCAAGCTCCAGTTAGTACCAGATTTCAGTACTTCGAAACGGGTTTTTTGTGTTTCTATGACAATTTTATTTACATCATCTGCTTTAAATTTGAAGAGTTTTTTGTCTCGTAATTCATGAAAGCTACGGAATAACTTTTGTGTAGTCTTTTTAGAAAGTAAAAATACCGTGGTTTCACCATTTCGTTGTGCGAAAACCTTTTTCCCGTCAAGAGTACTTTTACCAAAACGAATCTTTATCAATTTTCCATTTATCATGGTTAATGAAAAGGTATGTTGGGCCTTGTCGAGTCCAAATGAATCCGAAGAATTCAAGGAGGATAGTTGGACAAACTCGGTAAGTTTTGCCTCTTTCAAATCAAATAATAGGCTTCTTATGGTTGCCGCGTCAGCTCTAGTTTCTTTCGGTTTTTTGATTTCCCAGTCATCTTTTTCAAGGCGAACCGCTTGAATGGTTTCTTCTCCTGTATGTAAATTTATTTCTGCTACATTTTTTTCTTCGAATTCGATCAGGGTTTTATTAAGAAAGTCGATGCCCTTTTTTTTAAGGGTGTCGTAAAATTTTGTATCGACTAGAAAAACCCCGGGGGCATCTTCTTTTTTAGCAAAGGTTCCTGAGCCTGCTTTTTTGTTCCCGAGAGCAATAGAATAATTTTCTTTGTTCTCATTTTTTAGGATAAGGGTTGTGATGGGTTTATCCAGGCCATAGAGCTTGAGGGAATCAGGATTTTCACTTTCAAATTCTTTGATGCGTGAGAACTGAATCGCTTGTATAAACGCTAACACCTCATCTTTGTCAGCCTTTGCTTTTATCTCTCCAGACACCCACCACTCGCCTTTTTCTTGGGTTAAATTTAAAGGATGTTTTTCTCTTTTAATTTGAATCCGATTGATAGCACCAGTGCTAAAATTAAAAATAGTTTTATCTCTGAAGTCGTAGACGGATTTATCAAATCTTGTTTTTGAGGTAGCAGCAAGAAGTACTTTTGGCTCATTTTTAAATTTGAGATATATTTTGCCACCCATTGGGCTGTCATGGCCAAATATTAAGGTCTTTTCCCTACCTTCTTTGAATTTTAAATGAATTTTAAAAGTGGGGTTTTGTAAACCGTATTGCGTAAGATCTTTCGGATTTTTTTCGACAACCCGAAATTTTTCAAGGTTTTCTATTCCAGATAGGAAGGATTCTGTTTCTGGGTTATCCCCCGCAGCCTTAAGGGGTTGTGAAATACGCCAGGTGCTATCCTTAGTTTGTTGGAGGGTGATGGTTTCTTCATTTTTGATTAACGAGAATTCTTCTATATCGGCTATTTTAAAGTAGAGAACTTTTCCGGCAATCTCTTTTTCTTTGGTTTTCTTTTTTTCAGCAGGCAGGTCAACAAAGAAATAATAAACTACCAAGCCGAGGAAAATAGTCATCATCCCGGCCGTTCCTTTAAACTTCATGAACCTCTTCTCCTCCACCAGATACGAATGCCTGTGCCGGCTACAATTCCAGGAAAAATCAAAACACCCAAAACAAATATTGTGCTTCCCCATGAACTGGTTAAGTGTATAGGAGAATTTCTTTTTTCCTTGGGCCGAATCGAAATCAAGTTTTCCTCTTCCGCTAGCCAGGAAACTGTGTTTAGAAAAAAGTCACCATTGCCGGAAAAGTTACTGTATCGGTTGTTGGAAAAATCAGAATCGCCAATCACCACCAGAGTGGCTTTAGGTTGTTTTAATTCTTGTTCGTGAGATTCTTCGTTTTCATCATGGGCTTCTTCTGATCTCAGGATTTTTGTAGCGACTACCGCCACTGAGACGGGCCCTTTAAGATCGGTGTCCGTATCAAATTTTACGGCGCCCGATTCAAAGTTTGACTCCCCCCAACTATTGGCACTGGTCTTTAGTAATTCGACAGTTTCAATCTTAGAGGTTGGGATTGCCTTAACGGACTGTATAATCGGAAAGATGGTTGGGAGAACAAATTCGCTGGTAATATCATGCGCGCTATATTGATTGACTACGGGAGCTGCGTAATCACCCCCAAACAATTTTGACATAGGATCGATAACAATATTGTCACCCAATTCTACGCCCCAGTTTCTCAGGAACGCTTCCATGCCATGTTTTGATTTGGGATCCACGAGCATCATAACAGCGCCCCCTTTTTCCAGATAGGACTCCAGGGCTTTTTGTTCTTCCTTCTGAATAGGTTTTTTAGGCCCTGCTATAACAAGGGTAGATGCGTCTTTCGGGACTTCTCCGGTTTGAAGGAGCAGTAGGGGTTTGACTATGAAACCATCTTGTTCAAGATTTTTTTTAGCTGTTTGGTGACCTTCATTTTCAGTACTGTCAATTTGGTTTTCGCCATGACCCTCAAGGAAATAGATTACCTTCTGCTCATCACGAGTGACTTTTAAAAGTGCATTGGTCAGATTTTCCTCGGTAGCATTTTGGACTTTAGTTTCCTTAGATCCACTTTCCAAAACGATGGTGCCATAAGTGGTCACCCCATATTGTTTGGTCACTGCAGGGTTTTTATCTGGATCTATATAAGTTATTCCGATTTTGTCTGTTTCTTCAAGATATCCGGCAATTAAATTTTCAAACGCATTTTTTTCTGGTGTTTCGATTTGAAAAAAAGCCGTTAAATTAACTTCGCGCGGAAGATTTGCAATAAATTTTTTAGTTTGAGGAGCCAGGGTAAACAAGTTTGCTTCCGTGAAGTCGAAACGGTGTTTGTGGCGGTGAATAAGAAGATTTGTGAATATAAGAACACCCAGGAATACTGAAGTTAGGATAATGGCGTTGGTTCCATGTTGAGCCATTCGTGAAGAAAAGAATTTTTTCAAACTTGTTCCTTCAGAAACCAGTAAAAATATTCCATTGGAAATTGAAAGAGCGGTTAATGAAAGGATTAAGGTCTTAAGGTCTGGAAGAACAATATAAAAAAATAGTGCTGCAAATCCTGATGCTAAGGCTAACCAACCTGCTATCAAAGTGAATTTTTTCATAAGTTTATCTCCAACGATTTGAATCCAGAGTGCGATAGCAAAGGAAAAGTCCAAAAATAATAAAGGATAGGTAATAAGCGAGGTCGCTTGTTTCTATCATTCCTTTTAAAAAGCGGTCCATATGTTCAATAATGGAGAGATATTCGAGCACTTGTCCTGTTGTGGAGTTGGCAGCTTGGGCACCCCATCCGATGACCCACATGAAGAGAGAAAATCCGAATGTGATTACGGCGGCAACGATTTGATTTTCCGTCAATGAAGAGGCAAATATTCCTACCGAAACATAACAGCCAGCCGTGAGCAATATACCTAGATAGCCGGTTAAAACAGGGCCAACGTCTGGTTCTCCAATCATGAATAAAAATCCTATGGAGTAACTTGAAATGAGAACCATTAGTGTTACGACAATCATGCAGGCAAGAAATTTCCCCAAAATGATTTCTTTTAAATGTACCGGAGAGGAGAGAAGAAGGCGAAATGTTTTAGATTTTTTTTCTTCCGCAAAACTTCGCATTGTGACGATCGGGATTATTAAAAGTAGAACCACCGCCATGTTTTGAAAGCTGGGTTCGATGACCATTTCATTTACATTAAGAGCCATGCCCATTTGCTGTAACTGTCCCGATTGCATACTCTGCATGCTAAAAAAAATGAGGATGTTAACAAATATATAGCTATATATAATTAGGAATACCGTAGTGATCACATAAAAAATGGGAGAATTAAAAAATGAACCCAGATCTCTTTTAGCTATGATCCAACTGTTTTTCATTTGTCAGGCTCCTTTTCTTCAAGAGTGAGCTTGAGGAAAATATCTTCAAGTGTCATCGAAACGGGTTTAAGTTCTACAATTCCCCAATTATTTTCCAGGGCCAGCTTTGCTATTTCATCTTGAAGGTTCGAGCTTAGCGCACATTCAATCAGGTATTGGTTCCCTTCATCGTTTGTTGCAGAAATGACTTGGTCTAAACCATTTAATTTTTCAACAACATTGTTTTCAGAATTCCTCACTGTTAAAGAGAGGCGATCACTCTTTCTTAATGAAGCCGCCAATCCGCCCAGAGAATCTACGGCTGCAATTTCACCATCGTTTATAATAATCACACGTTTGCAAATTTGAGTAATTTCGGGAAGAATATGTGAGCTGAGGATAATTGTATGTTCAGTTGTCAACTCCTGAATCAACTTTCGGATTTCAATGATTTGAATGGGATCCAAACCTATGGTGGGTTCATCGAGTATCAGGATTTCAGGGTCGTGGACCATGGCCTGAGCCAAACCAACTCTTTGTTGGTATCCTTTCGAAAGGCGACCAATAATCCGGTGGCCCACATCTTTTAGCGAGCACTTCTCGATTACCCTATCGACAGAGGAGGAGATTCTTTTAGTATCAACACCTCTTATTCCAGCTGCAAAATTTAGATAATCTGAAACGATCATATCGGAGTATAGAGGCGGTGTTTCTGGAAGATATCCAATGATTTTTCTTATTTCAAGGGATTGTTCAAAGGTGTCAAACCCATTTATTTTTGCACTTCCACTGGAAGCCGCAAGAATGCAGGCAATTATATTCATGGTTGTGCTTTTGCCCGCACCATTAGGTCCTAAAAAACCGACAACTTCGCCTTTTTCTATTTGAAACGATATATTATTTATGGCTCGGCGAGTTCCATAATATCGAGTCAGATTTTTAACTTCAATCATTCTGGTGCCCCATGACAACTATTGAAAATCTAAACACCTACAATTTTTTTTAGTGTGCAGAAAAAACGAACAGGAAAAATCAAAGGAAAACTGAGTAAGGTAAAACTAGCATAGCAAATTCATGATTTTCAATTAAATATTTTTAATCTTTGTCGCGAGAGTAACAGTGTTAGCGGGCTAGAGTAAACAGCTAATTGCAAAACACGGACACATCAGGTAATTTTTTTGCAATCTCAATGTGAATAGAGTTTGCTCTAGTATGGTTTGTTGTCGATCGAAACAGCTCAATTTCAAGAACCTGTTGCAATCGAATGATGATATGCTCAAGAATAGATAATATTGAAACCAGGTGGGCACTTTTTTCTGAAAGGTGTAATGACCCTATCCTGAACTGAATAATTACTGGAACCATCACTCCAGAAATTGAAATGACATGGAAGAGACTATTTTAACCTTTTAAAAGTTATTTTTATGTTAAAAAATTCACTCTCATTGATTCGGCCCCCCAAACTGAATCCAGGCGATAAGGTAGGCGTGGTGTCTCCAGCAGGGTCGGTTAATAAAAAGCAATTGCAAAATGGGTTGGATGTGGTTTCTGAGATGGGATTTTATCCCGTGGTTGGGAAATATGTCTATTCCCGGTCGCGGTTCCTGGCTGGAACTGATTCACAACGGGCGAATGATATTATGGACATGGTACGAAACCCTGAAATAAAAGCTATTTTTTGCGCGCGCGGGGGTTACGGTACAAACCGGGTTCTTGAATACCTGGATGCTAAAGTGATACGGGCCAACGCAAAAATTTTTGTGGGATCCAGTGATATTACCTTGCTACTTCATTATCTATATCTTCATTGCGGTTTGTTGAGTTTTCATGGTCCGATGGTTGCGGGTAGTTTTGGTCGGTCTCCCATGAAACAATCGCGTAAACAAATTAAAAATATATTAATGGGCAAGCCAACCTTGCTTACTTGCCGACACGCTAAGGTTTTTTCAAAAGGCATTGCAACGGGGAAAATAACCGGAGGCTGCCTGACATTGCTTTGCCGCTCTCTGAGTACTTCCTATGAGGTGCAAACTCGCAATCGGATTTTGATTATAGAAGATGTAAATGAACCTTTATATAAACTGGATGGAATGCTATGGCAATTGAAGGCAGCCGGAAAGTTTAAAGGGATCCGAGGAATAGTTTTTGGAGAGATGATCAACTGCAAACCCCAAAAGTATGGCGATGGTAAATTTGAAGATATTCTTGCCGACCTGTTTCCAAATCCTAAAATCCCTATCATCACCCATTGCCCGGTAGGTCATGGTAAGGAAATTTGGACACTCCCATTCGAAACTCAGGCTACTCTCAACGCCTCGGCGAAATCTCTTGAATTGAAAAATTGTGGTGTTAAGTGAGGCGGATGCAAATACCTCTTTCTTTCAAGTAACGTTTGGTATCGTAAATGGTAAATTCTTTAAAATGAAAAATAGAGGCAGCTAGGACAGCATCTGCTTTGCCATCCATGATTCCTTCATATAAATGATCCAGTGTTCCAGCACCTCCAGAAGCTATTACTGGGATGGTAACGGACTCTGAAACTGAGCTATTTAAATTCAAATCGTAGCCCGATTTGGTGCCATCCCGATCCATGCTAGTGAGAAGGATTTCCCCTGCACCATAGGCTTGCATTTGCTGCGCCCATTTAACTACATTTATAGCTGTCGCTGTTCTGCCTCCATGGATATAGACCTCCCAGGATAGAGCTGTACTTTTTTTATCCAAAAGTAAATATGGGTGTTTATCGGCCCAACCCGGAATAGATGGTGGATCAGTGACAGATTTAGTCTGCTTAGCATCAATGGCTACGACGATGCATTGGCTTCCAAAACGCTTCGCTGCTTTTTGTACAAATGCGGGGTCCTTAACGGCAGCCGAATTAATAGCCACCTTATCGGCCCCGGCTTTTAATAGATTTCGAATGTCATCCAAAGTGCGAACGCCACCCCCTACAGTAAGAGGCATGAAAACTTTTTCAGCGGTACGTGCTACGACATCTAAAATGATGTCACGCTTTTCATGAGAAGCAGTAATATCTAGGAAGGTGAGTTCATCGGCCCCTTCTTTTTCATAAGCTGCGGCAATTTCAACAGGATCGCCTGCGTCTCGCAAATTGACAAAGTTAACCCCTTTGACCACGCGGCCATCTTTAACATCAAGGCAAGGGATAATTCGTTTAATCAGCATGAGTGTTAGATGAGACTTTTTGCGTCGCTGTACGATAAGGTTTTGTCATAAAGTGCTTTTCCGATAATTACTCCCTCTACACCATAAGATTCAAGCTTCATTAGATTTTTTATATCTTCAAAGCGACTGACTCCGCCGGAGGCGATAACAGGCAATTGAGCGGCTTCCGCAAACTCTTTTATACTTTCAAGGTTAGGGCCTTGAAGCATTCCATCCCGACTGATATCCGTAAAGATGAACCCTGCAATGCCGTAGCCTCGCATTTTGATTGCAAGGTCGGTCGCCTTCTGGTCAGAAACTTCAACCCAGCCTTTAACCGCAACCAAACCGTCTCTAGCATCGATACCGACAATTATTTTTCCTGGGAATTTTTTGCATGCTTGTTCCACAAACTCGGGTTGCTTTTGGGCAATCGTTCCTAAAATAACTCGGTAGACCCCGGCGTTGACATATTCTTCTATTGCGGAAAGAGTTCGAATGCCGCCCCCTACTTGAATATCAACGGAACTGCTATATATGATTTCCTTTACGATCTTTGAGTTTTTTGGCGAACCTTCAAAGGCTCCGTCTAAATCAACAACGTGAATCAGTCGAGCGCCTTCTTCATCCCAATGATCTGCCATTTCTTTGGGATGGTCCGAATAGATTGTTTCCTGATCGGCTTTTCCCTGAGAAAGGCGTACACATTTGCCATTTTTTATGTCTACTGCGGGTATAATTTTCATCGAAGCTCTAGAGGTTTATTTTTTCCAGAGATCTATACTAACAAACTTTAGAGATAACCTTGCATTATTCTAGTCATTAAATCTTTACCTGATCACTGATATATAAACCAAACTAATTTGTTCCTGCGATTACCAATTTTACTCTAGGCGTTATATAATCTTCTTCCTTAATCTGGGTTTTCCTTCAATACCCATTTTATTACTTGCAATCAGGATTTTAATATGACTTTTAAAGTGGAAAAATCGGATTTGAAAGGGGTATTGTTAATCCAACCTGCTGTCCATACCGATTCACGAGGCAGATTTTTTGAGAGCTTCCAAAAAGAAAGGTATAAAGAAATAGGGATAGAGGAGGAGTTTATTCAGGACAACCACTCTGTTTCCCAAAAAAATACCATTCGTGGCCTCCACTATAGAGTTGCCCCGGAGCAATCCAAACTGGTACGGGTAATCAGAGGTGAGGTGTTCGATGTGGTGGTAGACATTCGTAAAGGATCTCCCACTTTTGGTCAGTGGAGAGGTTATACTTTGTCAGATACTAATCATCTTCAAATTTATATCCCTGTAGGATTTGCACATGGATTTTGTGTTCTCAGCGAAATGGCTGAGTTTTTATACAAAGTTTCTGAGTATTATTCTGCTGAAAAGGAAAAAGGCATTATGTGGAATGATCAAGACATTGGTATCGACTGGCCAATTTCAAATCCTATTCTCTCGGAAAAGGATAAAACCAATCTTACATTAAAAGATTTGTAGTTAGAAATGGGGATAGACTTCCTAACTAGGTCTTCTAAAACCGCGCATTTGCGGGATGGTACCGTCAAAGGTATCTTCGGTAGCAGGTGGATCTGTTTTTTTCTTCTGTTCGCCTCCTTTCTGTGTAAGATAAACCACGATATCGGGGTTGACTTGGTTCTCTGGGCACATCTTTAAATGCTGACGGAAGAACGGCATGTTGTAAATAGGATCGTTATATAGTACATCAAGCTTGTAATGATCGAACAATCCTTGTAGCTGACGCGGTCCTACCAGAAACATGAACCCTTCGGGCAGTAATGCTTCTGACAATGCCGTCAACATGCTTTCGCAGGCTTCGCGATCCTGATGGTACATGAATGGAATCCATTTAAAGATCAAATCATATTTTTGGCTATACGCATGGCGAATATGTTCTTGCTCTTCCAGGAACGAAACCCTTTCCAAATTATTTAACTGATCCCGCGAGGCAGCGTAGTTCCATAGGAGTTGTGCATTTTTCTGTGCGAACTCCGGATCGCTGTATAGCACGGTGTACGTTCGGTCTTTCGAACTGTCGATGCAACCTGCAAGTACAGTGTCAAAGGTGTGGATGAGCACCGATTCCATTTTTTCCAGTTTAGCAGGCATTGCCGGCACCATTTCCATATAATGAAAAATTTGATCGAGCACCATTGGTTGCATGGAAGACTCATCTATATCTGCTTGTCCTTCGGGATAAAAAGGGACGGTGTATATTGATTTTATCGGGTCAACTTGTGGTGGCTCGCCGTTAAAAAACCATTTCCATGTGAAAGGGTATTTCTGTGCCAATCTAGTTGAATAAGTCTGAGCCCTCAACCCCCAACTGGGTTCAAAATGAATTTCTCTTCCCTGTTCCCCTTCGAGAAGGGTAAACGTCTGATTACCCACACGCGCTTCACGTTCGATAGGAGGTTTTCTAACCCCACCACAGTTGATAAAAGGAAAAGTAATCGGATCGTCAAATACTGTGACTTTGTAGAGGTAGCCGTCTTGAGCGGTGATAGCTACCTTTTGATTTTCACTGAAATATCTGACCGGTGGATATTTTTGCGGAGTCCAGGTAATTTCGTGCGAGGTTTGAGGGTCCATAAAAACGGTTTTGATATTTTTTCCTTCGGGTCCTTTGGGCTCAAAAAATGCCGAAAAAATATTAAACGCTTCCTTGGAAGGGTAGGTCGGTAAACCACGATATCTTAACGGGGCTAGTTTTTCTTCACGCGATTGGTCGTTGTAAATTCCCCAGATGAACTCAAAAACGGCGCCGCCAGTTCCTGGCAGGGTGGACTGGAAAAGTTCCACCACAGGAATTAGGTCAAGTTTTGCCCAGTTGACTTGGAACATGAAACTAATAAATATGGATTTATCGAACGTGCCTTCGTGCAATGCGTAAAGACCATCTTTGGTAAGGCGGATATCATATTTGCCTTCGCCTTGATGGACCATATGATCGTCGTCATAAAAATATTTCACTTCTGATGCTGGTACACGCCAGGCTTCTGCGGCTTTTTCGCGTAGGCCATCCAGAGACATATTTTCCCAGCCTTCATGAGGGCTGATATCGATTTGAGTGGAAAAAGTTTTTGCGCGTGGTTTGATGCCCACCCATTGTCTGCAATCGAGTTGCATGCGGGCGAAGGCCAACTGCATTTCGCCGGTACTGTCATCTTCCGTCCACAATGCTTCGTGCAACGGAGTGCCTTCTGGATCAGTGCAGAGAAAACGCTGTCCTTTTTCGTTGTAAAAGACGATATGCCGGCTTGGAAAAACTTTTACTCGGGTATTTACGACTGTGGCCGACTCATTTTCGTACCAAAATTCACAACCATCTTGTTCTTCTATTTTCAGGCTGGGAATCATTTTTTCCAAATTTACTGCGTAAGAAAGATTGTTGGCGAAGATAAGGGAACCATCCCGAGTCAATGCCTCTATGATTTTTTCAATTTTTGTCACTATTTATCTCTTAGTGGTATTGCCTGACTTGAAAGAATGAAAGGGTGATTATAGTTAGCCTCGTTCCAATCTGTCAACCATCGATGGCTGTATGCCAAAGCACCTAAACGAGTACTTGCCAGTTGAAGACATCCTCTCTTCAATCACTAAAGTATATCCCGCACCCACTACAGGCTAGTTTTTTCTGCCAGCAATTCTTCTACCTTTCTCCAAACCTGATCTACCGTGATACATCTAAAATATAATTCTCCTGGATCTTGCTCCTCGACATATTCTTTACTTTCTGGGTCGATTGTAATAACCCTGAACAAATGACCCGGAATTTCAACTGGTCCGCAACCCACAAGCGAAGTTGTTCCAAAAAGTGCTACAATCGGCGTTTTCATGGCAAACCCAATATGCATGGGACCTGTATCAGAAGTTACCATGAGTCTTGCTTTCGAAATAATGTCAGCATTCACCAGGATAGGCTGGCTACAGACTTCCACTACCCTGGCAGTATTGAGTTCCTTTGCAATTTTTTGAGCTCGGTTTTTATAGTCCGGACCACCTCCTAAAATTATATTCCAGGATGTTTCCTTGAGAATCCTACTTGCTAGCTCTTTGAAACGATCAACCATCCATCGTTTTCTTTCACTAGACGCCCCTAAATTCAGATAAACATATTCTCCTGCGACAAAATTATGCTTCTTCAATAATTTTGTCGAACTGTCTAGAGTAGCCTGATCAAGAAAGATTTCCATTTGACCACCGTCTGATTTAACGCCAAACTTCTCGAGCATGATTAATTTCTTTTGTATTCCGTGAACCTTGGCATCTATTTTTATACGATGCGACTCCGGAATCCAATCATGGTTCTGGTGAGTCCAGATTGGCACAGAAGGAAGCCAAGGCAACATTCTTCGAAAATCGCGGTTGGTATGAAAAATATAAATGGCATCATAATTCCTCCCAAACAATTTGAGTCCTAAAATGGGTTGAAGGTACCACTGGCTACTATATTCATAGACATGGTTTAAATAGGGGTTAAAGTCGAATAAAGATCTCCAGGTCTTATTTACGACCAAATCTATATCCAATGTGGGAAAAGTCTTCTTCAGAGCCCTAATTGCGGGAGTTCCCCAAAGGCAATCACCCATGCCTGTTGTGCTTACTACCAGTATTTTTTCTATCATCTATTTATTTCAATAAACATTTATAATCGGCATCCCAACGGAATGCATTGCTGATGCGAGCATCACATAAATCTTCATCACAAAATTCTACTTTCGAAAATCCCGCCCCGATATCCTTCATTCTCACAGTTCCATTGACAGTAGGTGTTCCCATTATTAGAAGTCGCCACGTCATGATCCCAATACGAAATCATATTTTAAATGTGCTTTTTCTTTGACAAGCAAGCCTTTTTGCAAATTGGTGGAATGATTGACAGTAGCCTTTGAGAACTCTATAATTTGTACTATACAGTTAGTTTCAATAACTCATTTAGTTAGAAATATTTAAGTTGATGATAAGGCTATTTTATTGCCAAAGCCATTCTTATATTTCGTAGCAAAAGATAAATAATTTAAAAGTCCGTTAAAATTTTAAAAGGTGGTGCCCGGTTATGAGTGAAGTGAGTGAAGGAAGAAAGCTTGAGAATCTCGGTTATGAAAGTTTGCAAAAGAACAATATTAGGGAAGCAGAGTCCAGTTTTCTGGCAGCTTTAAAGGAAATGGAAAAAGAGGGAGATGAGACGGGTCAGGCCTATGTGCTCGGAAATCTCGGCAATATCAGTTTTCAGAGCAAACAATTTGACAAGGCCGAAGAGTTTTATACTCGTTCGCTCACCTTTATGAAAAAGTTGAAGGATGTTAAGGGGATTGAAAGTTCTCTGGGCAACCTTGGGAACGTCTACTTTTATCAGGGCAATTTTGACAAGGCGGAAGAGAACTACCAAAAAGCCATGAAAATTGTGCTGGAGGCCAACGACCCTCTGGGGCAGGGTATTTATAGTGAGTATCTGGGAAACATCCTTCTAAAAAAAGAAGAAGCTGAAAAAGCTATTGAGCATTACGAAAATGCCAAAGAATTCATGTCTGCTGCCAAGCAGGATGAAAGAAAAATAAAACAACTAGACGACCGCATTGAGTCGATTAAAAAATCTCCACTATTTTTAAAGAAAAACGAGGAAGCCCTTGTAGCTAATTTCGAGTCGCTTGTCTCCACTGGACAAAAAACTAAAGCCATTGCCAAGCTGCAGGAACTGGAAGAAATATATTTCCAGTGGAAGCGCATGGATAAGGTGGTTGAAACCATCAAGAAAACCATGACTCTTTTAGAGGAAATTGATGATAAGGCCTCTGCTGGTGTTTGTTATGCGAATTTAGCCGGTATATATCTGCAAATGTCGGCCGAGGGGCAACCTGAAAAAGTGAATGAGGCGGAAACGTATTTCAAAAAAGCGCTAAAAGTAATTGGTGATTCTGACAAGCGCAGAAACTCTTATCTTCTAGGAAGCCTGGGAAACATTTACCTCAATCAAAATAAACTCGAATTGGCATGGGAAAATTTTGAAAAATCTCTCAAAACCATGCAGGAATTGGGCGACGAACTGGGCGAGGCGCGTGGTTATGCCAACCTGGGTAATGTTCGTGGTCTGCAGAAAAACTGGGATGCAGCTGAAGAACAGTATCTTAGTTCTTTGGGGTTGATGGAGAAAAATGAAAATCGACCTGGAATTGCACAGCAATGTGAATCGTTGGGTGACATTTATCTTAAAAAAGAAGAGTTTGATAAGGCTGAAGATAATTTTATGCGTGCCAGTGACCTTTATGAAGAAATGAAAGAGCAAAAAAGTGTTCAGGAAGTGCAAGACAAATTGATGTTTATTTTTTCGCAGCCGAAATACCTTGAGAATCGCAAACAAGCCATTCGAGAGGAATTGAAAAAACCTGAATCTGAAAAAGATTTGAAACTCAAGTTGATGTTATTGAATGATTTGGGCAACGTGCTGTTTATGTCCAATAACTGGGATGAAGCTGCGGGAGTGGCGCGGGAAACGATTGCTTTACACGAACAATCTGGTGACAAGCAAGCGCTTGGTGGAGCCTATGGAAACTTGGGAAGTATCTTGTTGCAGCAGGAAGATTTTAAGGGAGCTGAGGAGAATTATAGTAATGCCATTAAAATCAAAGAAGAAACAAAGGAACAGGGGGATCTCAAAGAATTATATGCCAACTATCTGAATGTTTTGATCCTTGCAGGAAAGATGGAAAAGGCTGAAAAACTGGTTAACAAATCATTGAAGGTAAATAAGGCTGCAAGCAATGCAAATGGTCTTGTTGCGGATTATCGAAATTTAGGAAATATCTGTTTGCAAAAAAGAGACTGGGCTGGTGCCGAAAAAAATTATCTAGAAGCATTGGCATTAAATACCAGTGCGGATAATAAACGGGAGATGGCCGAAGACAATCGAAACCAGTACAATCTCTATTTGCAAAAGGAAGATTGGGGGAATGCGGAGAAATATGCATTGAAATCTTTTGAAATTGCCGAGCAAATCAATGATGTCCTCAATGTCTTGGCAGACAGTCGAGTATTAGCGAAGATTTATGTTGAGAAAAAAGAACGAGCCAATCAGGAGAAATTTTATATTAAAGCTCTTGAAACATCAGAAAAAATCAATGACCAAAAAGAGATTTGCGCTGACCTTAGGAATCTTGGAAAGTTTAATATGGAACGGGGATACCGCGAAAAAGCTAGCGAGGGTTTTCAAAGGTCATTTGAAATTTCGAGTAAGTTGCATGATAAAACTGAAATTGCTGAAGACTATCGCAATCTTGGTAACCTGGCATTCAGTAATGGTAAAAGAAAAGAAGCAGAAGAACTATATTTAAAGTCATTGAAAATTACTCAAGAAGTGGGGGATCAGCGAGGAGCTGGACAGGATTTAACATATTTAGGCAACTTGAAGTTTAAAGATATGAAATACGATGACGCAGAAGAATACTTTGGACAAGCCGCTGAATGTTTTCGCGAAACAAAGAACTGGTCGAATTTAATCCAATTCAATATGACGGTGGCGAGAATGCAGATAGTCGTTGGTCGGTTTGATGAGTTTGATAAATATTTGAAGGATGCGCGAGAAATCGCACGTGATCTCGGGGATCCGGAACCTATCATGGAAGCCATTAAGGCCATGGAAAAAATGAAAGATGAGATCGATAAGAAGTAATTTACGCCAAATTTTAAGAAATAATTTGATCTGGAAAAGATGCCATAATATTTGAAAATATTGTATTTATTGACTTTAGAGTTTAGGCGTAATCTGGTAAAATAGGGGTTAATAAGTTAAAGTAATTGGAAATCTTTTAGTTTTTCAAAAAAATGCTACCGAGAGTTTTCCTGTGCGTAACTCCTAAACAATAAAGGCCTTTTATCTTGACATAAGCCTTTAAAAGGGGCTAAATTATCTTATTCAAAAGAAATAAAAAGCGGGTAAGTTATGTGCTTTTTTAAGGATAAACGTTTCTATTTTTTGACTTTAACACTTGGTCTGGGTTTATGAAAGTTAGTTATAGCGCTCAGCTAATGGAAGAATCGGTATTCCGGCATCTAAACCACTTGGAAAGATCAGGTTACCGTTCTGATTATGACGAATTCCACTCTCTTGCCGATCCCATTTATGAACTCCCCGAAGATGATAGGGAAATTGCTTTCGAAAAAGTAAATCGTTTATTTTTTCTGGAAAAATTGAAGCTTGGTGACCATGTGTTACGGGCTTTGGAAGCAGTAGGCCTTATTCCAAAAAGAAAACGGACATCAAAAAAATCTGCCCTATTGAGTGTAAATCCAAGCAGGGGATTGCAAGGAGAGAGTGTAAATCAGGAGGCAGAACCTGCTGAAGGATTAGAGGAAATTCCAGTAGAAACGGCTGAAGAGGAAATTCCAGTAGAAACGGCTGAATTAGAACTGGCGGAGGAAGCAGTAGAAGAAGAAGCTCTTGAGTCCGCTGACGAAGAAAATCATGAAATCGCTTATGACCTAGCGCGTGAATTTGAAGAGCGCATTAAAGAGGTTATTGTTAAAAGGGCGATTAACAAAGTTGATGAGGGCTCAAACGTTCTGAACCGTGTTTCAGGAAACCCGATTATAGAAATGAGAGTTCTCGCGAGTCGATTTAGTAATCCCGAAGAAGCTTTGGATCTAGATGCTTTTTTAATCCAGGAGTTTATGCATGCGAAGGATATGGTTGACCCTGAATTTGACTATGAAGACGCATTTATCCCTGGCAATCCTTCAGTTAAGAATCTTATTACATCGCGTTTTCGACTCCTATGGAATATGTATGTTGACTCCCGGTTGGCTCGAATCGGTGTGGTATCTATTCTACCCAAAGAGGCTCGCTTTCGCGAGTTTGACAATTTTTACCGTAAAGTTCCGGATAAGCAAAGACGGGGTATATTCGAAGGGATTTGGGTAACAGATAAGTTCACGCACGAAGAACTTCTCTCCATGGCTACTGATCTGGATACCTTGATGAGTAAATATGTCGACCCTGGGGAAATTTCGGAAGAAGAACGGGATTTCATTCACCTTCAAGGATCGCCTTGCCCATTATGCAAGTTTCCGACATATAATTGGGTGGATGACCCTGAAAGTATTTGTGATGAAATGGTAATTGAAGCGATTCAGATTGATTTCCCAGATTGGGAAAGCAAAGATGGGGGTTGCGATCGATGCATTGAAGTTTATGAATTACGGGCCGGTGTTGGTTAACCTGTGCGGCTTGAATCAATTCAGATCTTGGGCGTTTTTAATGCTTTAAGATTTCTGAGAAAATAGGGAGATTAAGAAAAATGGGAGATGTTACTCAAGCTAATGTAAGTGACCCAATGCTAGCGGTTCTTGGTCAAACCGGCTCTCTGGAGGAGTTGAAAGAGGAGAGAATATCTTTGCAACTGGCAAGAGGCCGTTGTTACGATATCCTTTCTAGTGCATTCAGTTATCCTTGGAACCGAAAATTTTTTCGGCCCAAATCATTACTTGAACCAATGGATATTGCACTCGTTGATGAAGAAGACTGGAATCACGTTAAGTCTATTATAGAAGGTTTTGACAAATATCTGCCCAAAATGACGGTAAAGCAGGTGCAACAAGAATATGTGCGGGTATTTGGACATGCCGTATCCATGGAATGTCCTCCTTATGAAATGCAATACGGTACTGAAGGTGGAATTCAGTCGCAAACGGATGTATTGATTCAATTGGGTGGATTTTATGAAACCTTTGGATTTGAGCAACCGCGGAACAGAACCAAGGAGAGGGTCGATCACCTCTCTATCGAATTAGCTTTCATGTTTTTCATGTGCTTTAGAACTGCATTTGGAATTCAAAACAATCATGAAGAACGAAACATTAATGTCATAACCAGTAGCATGAAGAAGTTTATGCGTAACCATATTGGTCGTTGGGGCCCTTTGTTTGCTATTTTTACTTCGCGAAAGGCGGAGAGGGGACTCTATAAAGATATTGTTGATATCCTGGCAATTTTTCTGCGAAATGAAAACTTATTGTTGGATATTAAACCAGTTAAAGTAGAAGAGCCAGAATATCGTTCATTGTCTTATAGTATGGAAAACGACCTGATTGCAAATGCGCCATCAGAGTGTGAACCGAGGTAATAAAGGCTTTTTGAGATTAACTGCTAAGTACGTTGCCCAGATTTTGGGGCGCGATGCCATTGGCCCAGAAGTGAGCATTAATTTGCTTACTTTCTGGTTTTTTTTGTGCCAAATATTTAGATCATCTCCCCTTCCTCAGTACGCAAAAATAAAGGTTAATTTGAAATCCTTCAACTTTTCTCAGAAGTATAGGGCTTAGGCCCAAGAATATTCCCTGATGACACGAAGACTGAGGAAGAATAAAAAGTTTCCGAATAGGGAAATATAGGTTTGCTATGTTTATTTATGACTCCATGATACAAGGCCTTGAACTTCTTGCGCAGCGTGAATTGCAAAGTGCTGAAAGTTTATTTTTGAATGTTATCAATGACCCACATTCCCAGCCCGAGGAGACGAAAAGAGCCAGGATTTATTTAAATGATATACGGGCTTGTCAGACGGGTAATAAGAATCTAGATTTTGATGTATATAAAAAGCTAGTTAAAAAAGTTGTAGTTTCTTTAGATTATATAGATGATCTACTTTCTGAAGTTTATTTTTCAGATGCAAGTTCTTACGAAGAGTTAGATCAGCAATTCTCTTTAAAAATTCCTTCCATAATTAGTCGGCTGAAACAAATAAAAATCGGTGATATATCGGAGCGCGATCAGTTGTTCCAAAAGATAGAAAAAAACGGCCTGCAACGGGTTAAGAAAAGACTGAAAGAGAAAAAGAAGTTAACTGTTTCCGAACAGAAATTTGACCTTTTTCGGTGGAAAACGATATTTCGAAAATTTATAGAACAAATTAACCCTATCCTTCTTGAGCGCCATTTGGAGTTGCTCGATTATATTCTCGCCACTGGTAAAATTAAACTTCTAGATTCCCTCAAACTTTCTGTATTAACCCCAAAAAATATCTGGATCATTGAGTCCACTCTGGAAAGTGAATGGTATTTATTGCGAAGTTATTTTTTTAAAGCAAGATCTGAAATCCAATCGCAATTTAAGAAGAAAGAAGGTACACGTAAGCACTGGGAAGAAACCAAATATAAAAAAATTAAAATTTTCGAGGCTTGCAAGTTCAGCGAAGCCAATATTCAAAAATTTTTATTCATTGATAAGTTGAACTATAGAACGCTTGAAGAAATTTTTGAGTTTTCTCAGGAGTTGGGATTAGCCTTGCAACCAAGAGATGTGAGCCTTGCTCTGAGAGGCGTTGATAAGGCAAAAAACCATATTAAAGAGAGGGGCGGGTTTTTAATGGGAAGCCGTAAGGTTTTTCAAAACCAGTTGCTGGATTTTGGGTTTTCAAAGGGCGCTGCATACACTATTGCCAAGCAAGCGAAACGTTCTAATAATCATCAAATTAGGGAAAGCTTTCAACAATCATTGCAGCTTATCAGTGATGAAATCGTTTGGTATCGTATTCCTCCGGACTGCCAAAGAATAAAAGCTGAAATCGAAGCCCAATGCGTGAAACACCTGAGCACGGTTCACATCCATTTATTTGAGCGAGGACGGCTCAATAAGCTTTTGTTACATGCTGGCAAGATTTTGATTCGAAGATATCTTAGTAAAGTTTATGGAGATAAGGTTTGCGAATTAAATTGTTACTTTCGCCTAGAAACCATTCATCAGTATTACAAACTAAAGTTTTTTGAGTATCACGATAGTAAAATTCCTAGTGTTTCGGGGTTGATCAAGATCAGTCGTAAAGATTTTCAATCTAGACTATTGGAAGGATATAAAACCTTTATACAGAAAAGGCAGTTACAAATCCCTTCAACTCTTTATAAGGCGGTAGCTGCGCATAAATCAACGATCAAATGGGAAGATGCGTACACCACTCCTGAAGAGAAATTGCTTTTGAGGTTTTGGTTTTTAAGAGATCACGGGATTATGGTAGACCAAAAAATTATTAATTCTGGAGTTTTGAAACCTGGCGAGGATATTTGGAAATTTGTGAACGGTCAAGGTGAGGAGTGCAATAGTTGATTCATTCTATTTTGCATATCTTTTAGGGGCATGAGGTCGCCTTTTTTGGAGGCAGCCGCAATTCCTTTTTTATAGATATCAATGGCTTTCTCCTTTTCCGATAACTTTTCCAGGGTTTTGCCTAATAAAAGATAGGCCGCTGAATAGTCTTTGAATTTTTCGACAACGGTATTTAGAGGGCCTAGACCTTCTTCGTATCTTCCTGTTTCAAGATAAATAGATCCCAAACCGAAGTTGGCAACTTGGTCTACAGGATCGATTTCTAAAACTTTTTTGAACATTTCAATCCTTTCTTCCATTTCTTTTTTCTTTTGTTCTTCTTCTTTTTTCTTCAATTTCTTTGCCATATTTTTTTCTACAGCTTGTTCAAACTGCAAGGCCGTGGCTTCGGCTTTTTCGTTTTCTGCATCTTCAATCCGGCCTT